>LSQA01000054.1_pt1 | contig 23051 bp, 9 predicted proteins | sample 651271 | NCBI WGS metagenome assembly LSQA01 (sample SAMN04438314, study PRJNA306036) | termite gut metagenome | isolation source: viral DNA filtered from gut of termites from termite colony 3 | host: Coptotermes formosanus | place: USA: New Orleans, Cypress St. | collected 2013-06-21 | reverse complement strand
GGGGTGTTAATCCGAATTTCTCCGGGCTATGCCCCAGTCAAAGGTAGGTTGCATACGTGTTACGCACCCGTACGCCACTCTCAAAGCCATATTGCTACAACTTATCCCGTACGACTTGCATGTATTAGGCCTGCCGCTAGCGTTCATCCTGAGCCAGGATCAAACTCTCCATAGTAAAAGATGTTTGATTTGAAAATTTCTCAGATTTAATGTCTTTTGGAAAATCCAAAAGGCTCGCTATTTCATTACTTCAAAGAACTTTATTTGATTCTGCCTTTCGGCTCAAATTTCTTTTTAATATCCCTCCTCTACTTGAAGGGGGTGGCAAAGGTATTTCAGATTTTTTAAGTGACCAAAGTTTTTTTAAACTTTTTTCTGATACCTAATCTTTCAGAGAACTGTTCCCAAACGGGGTTGCAAAGGTAAACAGGTTTTTGATTAAGTCAAGATATTTTTTAATTTTTATTTAACTCCTTTATGCTTACCTTTTTAAACAAGCCAAGTAAGGAAAATTTTCAAGAACTACTCCCTATTTTTGGGGAGGGCAAAGGTAAGCGAGTATTTAAATTGTACTACTGCCCTAGTGATAATTTTTTTAAGTATCCTGTGAATCAAGCTGAGAATTTATTTTTTGTATTAAACAAGTACCTGCCAAAGCAATAAATTTGCTCTCACATTTTACAAAACGAATATGATTTTATTTGAAAAGCATCGCAAAACTCTTGAAGATGCAATTGCTGCTACAAGGAAGAGGACCTATTTCACGCCATACCCAGAAGGCCCCAGAGCCTACCCGGATGATTTAGACGAAAAAGCTAAAGTATGGATGAGTGGAATAATGAATAGTAATTTTAGTGGCCTTAAACAAGGGGAGCCCGATTTCTGGATAGGCGAGGAAGTTTCTCCGTTCCTTCAGGTTGGCACTGGGGTAAGATATCCTGCATTTTCTATACCCCGGCTATTACATAAGGCAACACTTTCTCAAAAACAATGGAGCAATGTGAGTATAGAGGAAAGAACTGGGATATTAATAGAGACACTTTCAAGGATTAGTCTTAGGTTCTTTGACATTGCGTATGCAACCATGCATTGTGCAGGCCAATCCTTTATGATGAGCTTTCAGGCAAGTGGCCCACATGCTAATGACCGAGCCTTGGAAGTTGTGGCAATGGGATACGAAGAGCTAACCAGATTCCCAAAAGAAGTCGACTGGATAAAATCGTTTGGTAAATTTGACTTGAAACTTCATAAAGACTGGAAGACTATTGGTAGAGGTACAGGACTTGTGATTGGTTGTTCTACTTTCCCTGTCTGGAACACAGTTCCAGGTTTATATGCCACCCTTATCACGGGCAACTCGTGTATTGTTAAACCACATCCTAAAGCTGTTTTACCAATTGCCATAGTGATTGAAGAAATTCAAAAAACTCTTTTTGAATCGGGTTTGGATCCATTTATTGTACAGTTAGCTGTTGACTCAAGTGCCTCCCCAATTACCAAACAATTGGCTGAATCCCCTTCTATTAAAATGATTGATTTTACCGGGGGCAGTGAGTTTGGTGATTATATTGAGCATTTGCCCAAAGTTACTTTTACGGAGAAAGCCGGAGTAAATTCAATTATTGTAGATTCTGTTACAGATTTAAATGCGGTTTGGGGAAATATTGCTTTCTCCGCAAGTTTATATAGCGGCCAGATGTGCACCGCGCCTCAGAATATTTTTGTAAGCAAAAATGGAGTTTCTACTTCGCAGGGCTTGGTAAGCTATGATGATTTTGTTCAGGGTTTTTCATTGGCAATAAGCGGATTAGTTAATAACCCCAAAGCCGGACCAGGGACTCTTGGTGCTATCCAATCGGATGCAACATTTAACAGAGTAAAGGATATTTCGACAAAAGCCGGACATGCAGCACTTGCATCGAGATCCATAAAAAATGAGGAGTTTGTTGATGCACGTATTGCAACTCCTGTTGTTATTTCTCTCGATAAATCCCAAATTGAAATTTACGGAAATGAGTGTTTTGGTCCAATAGTTTATATTATAAAAACAGATGGGCTTGATGACTCTATTGCTATTGCCAAATCGTTGGCTGAACAAAAGGGAGCATTAACGTGTGGGGCTTATGCTACTAGTGAATCTAATATTCAAAAAATAGCTGTAGAGATGAACGCAGCTTTTGTTCCGGTTTCGTTTAACTTTACCGGAGCTGCATTTATAAATTCACATGCGGCCTTTAGCGATTTTCATCTTACGGGGGGGAATCCGGCAGGTAATGCCAGTTTTACCAACCCTGAATTTGTCACAAAACGTTTTGTGTGGGTAGGTAATCGGTACATGAGTTAACTTATTTTTTCGTTAAAAGCAAGCCCGAACTGAATTCAGTTCGGGCTTGCTTTATCTCCAATTACGCATTAGCGAATCGGACGGGGAAATTTATGTCACAATACCACAATCCATTGAGCCAATGTCTTCGTTTTTTGTGCAGGGCAATGCTGAGAACTAAACACCCTTTTGCTTTGGTAAAATATGCTCTGGTAGCAACTACACGATACCGAAGGGTGGTAAGTATTTGCTGTGTTTTTTTCTGTAACACAAACATGCTGACAATAGACATTAGGTTGTAGGCAATCATCACAAAAGTGAGAGTTGCTTGTGTGGCATAAAAAATTTTTCGATTAAAACTGTCGAATCCAAAATCATATTTTAGTTCTTAGTAAGTTCGTGTTGTATCCCTTTTTAGTGCCTTCATGTTTGCCATAGCGAGTGATTACCGTTGAGTCGTTAAGGTAAAATGATTGGCTACTCACCAAACACTTGCCGCAAATGTTTCAAAAAAAACATTCCACTCGTGGGTGTAATCTCTTTTCCTGTAACGGGTCAATCGAATTCCATAGGCTGATTTTATCTACTGTTATGCATTAGAAATTAAAACCAGAACTATAACGCATTTTTCCCTAATGCGGAATACGGGTTAATAGAAGTTTGTTAAGTTTCATAATATTAAGTTTATTGGTTTATTACTTAAAAATATTTAATAAAAAGCCCTGAATAATCTGTCTGATTATTCAGGGCTTTTTTCACCGAAAAACTACTCATCGGTCTAATCAATGAACCGATTACCGAATCACATTAATTTTTTGCGAGTAGTTTAATTTAGAGCCAGACAACTTAACGTAATATGTACCCGAAGCAGCGTCCAACATATCAATTACTAATCTGTTTGATGAATCAGTTAATACGCGTACGCTCACTTTTTGTCCCATTGTGTTATACACAGCTACCCCCGCCTGTTCATTACTATTTAATAAAGCAGGATCAATAATAACATTCAGTTCGCCTTTAGACGGAACTGGATACAATGTAACTCCATTAGATGATTTCACGTCTTCAACTCCGGTTACCAAAATACGTACTATGCGAACAGCTTCATTCGAAATATTTCCAGAAGGATCGGTTACCTTATATTTGAGAGTATAGAAACCTGCCATGTACACATCAACCGTGCCGGTGATTTTAAGGTAGGGTGTATCCTGCAACATTTGCTCAGAATAAAAATTATCTACAATTTGAACTCCCGGATCAACCCAAGGCTTCCCAAGAGACCAGTTAATCAAGTCATTTGTTTTAACCGTAACAACCGGAGCCTTAGTATCTACCACGTTAATGCTACGAGTTGAACTTGACACGTTACCTGAGCTATCAGTTACCGTGTAAACAATGTTATATAGACCCACTACATTTTTATTAAATCCGCCTGAGTTTCGGTTAATAATGAGTTTTGATTGAGCATCATAATTATCGGTAGCTGATACGGCTGGTTCTGTATAATTGGAAAAGACTTCAATTGTTTCTGAAGACGGTCCATTTAAATCAAGATCTGGCCGAGTAGTGTCTCTAACCATAATTGTGAGTGAAACGCCAGTTGCAGCATTGCCTGAACCATCAATGGCATTAAAAGTTACCGTATAATCGCCAATCACATCCACATTAACTGAACCTGCTCCAATAATTGGAACAATGTTCTTGTAATAGTTATCAGAGACCGTAACCAACTTATTTATGGCTGTAGCATTGAGCGGGATATGCACTGAATACACCACTGAACTCCCTGTTCCATTATTTGTAATAACGGGTTTAATACTATCAATTACCACAATTGTTCTTGTTTTAAAAGCAGTATAGCCAAAATAGTCGGCAACCGAATATAGAATGGTAAATACCCCTACGCTATCAACATTAAGGTTTGAATTTTTAACAATGAAGTTTGTTATATTTCCACTATAATTATCAACTGCCGTAGCTCCCATATCAGTATAAGTACTATGTACCAAAATGGTGTCAATTGCTTTACCTAACAATGTTAATGAAGGAGGTGTGAGGTCAACCTTTACATTCACAACACGACATTTTGTATCTGCTTTGTTCCCGTAATTATCAGTAACATCGTAGCAATAGGTATAGAATCCCACTTTGGTTGGATCCAGTTGAGTTGTTACAACAATTTTATTAGTGATATCTCCCTCCAGGTTATCGCTTGCGGTTGCACCCGGATCATTGTAGGTAGAATTTACCTCAATACTTACCGTGTCAGATCCAAGCATGGTAATTACCGGTTTCACCAAATCCTTGGCAAAAATGACCTTATAGTCTTCAAACTCTCCTACCTGCGATGCACAAGGCTCAAGCAATGTACGGGCATAAGATGTTCCAACACGCAAAACAGACTCGCCTGTAGCGGTACTTACAGGAACTGTAAAACTAAAGGTAGATGACAAATTAAGTGTTGATTGTTCATTGAGAATCATTTCCCCAGCATCACTAAAATCACCATCCATATTGTAATCAATCCAAGCTTTTCTGCTCAACGAATCAATTGCTGAAGGGCGATCAATGGTGATATTATAAGTGCCGTTTTTATACATCACGGTTGACCCGTAAGCACTATCAATATAACTGTGGTAAAACAATTGTCCGGCAGGCGAAGTATTGTCTATTTGTCCAACCTTAACCCTGCTAATTCCCAAATCAGGAGAAGTATATGCAATGGTTCCTGGAACACAATAAATTCTTCCATTAAAGTAGCACACCTTAAGAGCAAGATCATTCCCAAAACTGTTTTGAGCCTTTAACTGTGCAGTAACACAACCATTAGCTGCTATGCTTATTACCGGATTTTGTGAATTTTTAGTTGTTCCATTTAAAAACCCAACCACATTATTTGGGGTAAATGTCCACTCCCATGAGGTAGCATACTTAGATAAGTCAGTTAAATAGATTGTATCCGTAGGGGCAACATTTGTTTTGCTTGCTACAAAGTCAACATTAACCGGTTTTTGTGTTACCGGAATAATGGTAACTGTTTTATAAGTGGTATCATATCCTTTACAGTTATAGGCAACAAGTCGTATTGTTTTTTGTACAGCAGTTGAGGTGGTAAATGAAGCGGTTGGATTTTTTGCAGTTGCATCTTGTACACCGTCTCCGTCTAAATCCCAGCTATAGCTTACATCAACACCAGTAGTATTATTAATTAATATAATTGGGTAGCCCGATAAAAATGTATCCGTTCCAAGTCCGGTAACTGAAGGCACTGCAATAGCAGCGGTAGGCTTACCATAGGTTCCAGGAGTTGATGACCAGCGAGCAGTGTATCCACTTCCTTCTGTGCTTCCATCAGATGTAAACCGAACAAACATTTTACCCGACAAAGCCGCAACCACAGGGGTGGTACCATTTAAACTTTTTCCTCCTCGGAAAATAATAGGCGCAAAAGAAGAGGTTCCATTGTGTACAAAAATGCTATCCCCATCGCCTAAACCAATTGATTCAAAATTCAAAGTGACCGTAGCCGCACATGGATCAATTAATAATCCTTTACAATTTCCTGAATTTAGGTTTGGAGTATAGTTTGCAAATGGGCCTCCATTATCATAAGCGTATCCTTCGGTAAGGCGAGAAAGCGTATCTGAACATGCAACCATGCGAGGTAAAACCTGAATATAATTTGTTTTACAGGTATTGTTAGACCCAACGGTATTAGATGCAGTTAAACAAATATCGTAATTACCAACAATGTTAAACATAGCCTTTGGATTCTTTTGCGTAGGATTAAGAATTGGGTTAGGGCCGGGGTAATTAGGAGACGACCACGACCACCCCTGAGGGCAACTGGTTGAGAGGTCGGAGAAATAAACCGTATCTGCCGCTCTGGCAACTTTTGTTCGGCTGGCTACAAAATCAGGAGTAGGAGCCACATTTGCCGGATCAACATGTATGATTTTAATGATACTGTCTCTACCCAGCACATTATTGATTCTGAGTTTAACGGTAAAATTACCAGTATCAGTAAACAGAACCGTAGGGCTTGCTGAATTTGCATTAGATCCAGTTACATACGAAAATTTATTATTTGGCGTAATTGTCCACTGAGCAGTATCAGTACAGGCAACGTTAAAAGTATTTAACAATGTTACCGGAGAATTTACGCAAATATTTGGCGGTGCAAAATAGCCAGCTACAGGAGTAGTAGGAGAAGCCGGAATAATATTAAAGCCCATTTGAGGTTTATTGGTATATCCATACCCCTGACTGTTGGTAAGCGTTGACCAATACCGCATTTGGTAATTGACAGATGGAGTGGTATAAAACCATCCGATATAATATGATCCGCTATAAGATGCCGAGGTGTAGGTAAATTCAATAGCTATCGCCTCACCACCACGGTAATTAAATGGAATTTGAAGTGGAAACTCAATCCATGAACCGGCAGAATAGTTAACCGTTAGAGATGAATAGTTGGCTACGGTAACCAAATCGGTATAGAAGTTTCCGGGGCTTGTATTCCCATTAATTGAAGTTTGGGTTCCCTTCAAGCCCATTTTTATCACGCAGTTGTTAAAAGTGGTGGAGCCATTACCCGTTAACGAAGTAGATTGCTTTATGTAGAACTTGGTAATGGTACCGCAGGCAAAAGGCCCACCCGACATTTCTCCCGGAGTATACAACATCTGGGTTCGATAGTTTGGGTAACCATAATAAAACGGCATGGCGGTAGTGTAATTCGTGCCATTAGTAACATAATAATTGGGGGATGATTGGGCATTCACCCTGTAGATGCCCGCCCAAATCAAAGCGATTAATATTATTATTTTTTTCATACTTGTACTTTTTTCAACTAATTACTTAACGAGGTTAACTTTTTGAACCTGATTGAACGAGGCTCCTTCCAGGTGAATGAAGTAAACTCCCGATGAGTAAGACGAAAGATCAATTTGCATTTGTGAAGCGGATGGATCTAATTGTTTTAACTCATAAACAGTAACACCCATAATATTGGTTACTTTTAAAGAAACCTTTTCGCCCATAGGCTTACCTAATTTAACGGTTATATCTCCTCTGGTAGGATTTGGATATACTGTCCAACTATTACCGTTAAGTTCTTTTACTCCAAGACATATTTCAACATTAACGCAACGCTGAACTACATTTGAAGTATTTCCAGAAGAATCTGTTACATTATATTTGAGGCAATAGGTACCCAGTTTTGTGTAATCCACCGAACCTGTAATCTGCAATCTGGAGCGCAACTCAGCCTGAGTATAGTAATTATCTACAATCTTTACATCAGGTTCCATATAGGGTTTACCCCAGCAAATAGTTATAAAGCTGTCTCCAAGTAAGGTTACTGTCGGGCTAACTCTATCAACCACGTTTACAGTAATGGTTTTTGTAGAACTATTGCCCGAACCATCCACCGCTGAATAAACAACTGTATAAGTACCCAGCCTATTGGTATTAACATTATTTACAATGGTGGCACTGAGATTAGTGTAATAATTATCTGAAACAGTTGATGCCGGAGGAGTGAATGACGAAAACACATCAATTGTTAAATTATCACTTCCTGCTACAGAAATGTTTGGTGCTCTATTATCAACTACATTAACTACAACTGTAAATGGAACAGCTGCATTGCCATTGCAATCAACTACACTATAAGTTAGGGTATCATATCCCAATACGTTGTAATTCATTATTCCGCTCCTGCTAATTGACATATTTTTACAGTAATTATCTGTGGCAACTACCACCATCGAATCTGCAAAAGGATCATTTACGGTATGGATATGAGCAGCACTTCCGGAAATAACCGGTTTTACTGTATCGACAACATTTACAATACGTGTTTTAACAGTTTGGAATCCAAAATAATCCCTCACATCATATAGAATTGAATAAACGCCAACCTTAGCCGTGTCAACTTTTCCAAAAACAGCAACATTTGATGTAATGTTTCCACTGTAGTTGTCAATAGCTGTATATCCGGGTTCGTTGTAGCTTGTAAACACATGAATAGTCATTGGAGTAGTTCCACTTAGTGTGAGGTTTGGAGGAGTATTATCTAAAACTACCACAATTACACGGGTTCTAGTTACCGCAGCATTGCCATAATTATCGGTTACATTATACCACGCATAATAAAACCCGGCCTGACTTGAATCAAAATTGGTTGTTCTTACAATTCTGCTTGAAATGTCGCCTTCAATATTATCAGTAGCCAATGCACCAGGATCGCTAAATGATGAATAACGTTCTACGTAAACGGTGTCGGCACCTTGCAGGGTAATTACCGGTTTAACGGGATCTTTATCCATATTTATTTTGTAATCTTCAAACTCGCCTAAATACGTAGCACATGGATCAAGGAAGTTACCTGTATTGGTTGAATTGCCATAGGTAGCTCCAACACGCATAACTGTGGAACCAAATTTAGCTCCGGACGGAATAGCAAAAGTAAAGCTTGAAGTAGTAGAAGTGGAATTAATAGATGAACCGATTAATTCACCGACATCATCAAAGTCCCCATCATTATTAAAATCAATCCAAGCTTTAGTAGTTTGAGCCAAAGCATTGGTGCTTCGTGTAAGTGTAATTGTATAGTTAACTCCCAAATAAAGGCTTGTTTTAGCAAATGAGCTATCGTAATAATTCATGTAATCTAAACTACCGGTGGTAGTAGAATTATTGATTGAGCCTAAACTTACATTATTAAATCCAATATCGCTAATGGTTGGTTGTGACGATGCAGGAACACAATAATTAACGATGTTAATATAATTTACCTTAGTCAAACTATCGGCACCTGCCGAATTTGAAACTTTAAGTTTAACGGTAACATAACCTCTACCAAAAAATTTAACAACTGGGTTAGCTGAAGTTGAATTTGTACCGTTAAGGTAAGTAACTGAATTTGGAGTAAAAGTCCAGCTATACGAAGTAGAGCCAATAGAAGTTTCTGTAAAACGAACCGTATCGGAAGTTAACGGATTTACACGGTCGGCTGTAAAATCAAGGTTTGTTGGTTTAGTTGTAACAGGCATAATGGTTACAACTCGGTAGAAAGTATCAATACCCTTACAGTTATAGGCCAGCAACATGATTGTATATCTTTCAGGGAAAGAAGTAAAGTTAAAAAGTATTGTTGTTGGATTAGTAATAGTTGAATCAGGATAAGCATCACCATTTACGTCCCAAGTATATTTAGGATCTTTTCCGGTGGTGGTGTTTGTCAATAAAATATTATACCCTGAGGGGAAAGTGTCAGTACCAAATCCATTTGCTTTTGGTGTAGTAAAAGAAGCAGAAGGACGGCCATATGAACCAAGCACTGAACTCCATCTGGCCACAAAGCCCGAATCAACACCGCTTGCATTAGTGAGCTGGTAAATAAACATTTTTCCGGAAGTAGCTGTTACAGTAGGGCGGGTTCCATTAGCTCCCGAGCCCAATGCAATTAACCGAGGGCTTGTTGGCAGCGGACCATCACAAACGATGACACTATCTCCGGCACCTGCCGCAAATTTAATTTGTTCAAAATTTAACGTAACCGAAGATGCACATGGATCTATAAGAAATCCTTTACAAGCACTTCCGCTACAAGTAGCATTAGGCAAACAAAGTGTTTTGTTATTTCCATACTGAAATCCAGGGCCTCCATCATCAGATATAAACCCATCGGGGTCACTTGAAACGCTATCATTACAGATAGATCTTGCATCCAAAGCTCTAATATAATCCGATTTACATACATTAGTTGTTCCAATTGAATTGGTCGCCTCTAAACAAATATCGTAGGTACCTGCATAAGCAAAAAATGCCTGACCATCCCAAAACGTAGAATCTAGAAATGGATTGTAATAAAATTCGTTTTGATAATCGGGGCTATACCACCTCCATGAAGTTGGACAATTTGTTGTAAGATTTTTAAAATAAGTAATCTCTGATGCTCTCGCTACAATTCGCTTAGGACCTATAAAGTCAACCACCGGAGCTACAGTTGGATTTCCTACTGTAATAGTTTGAATTACGCTATCTACTCCAATATTATTAGCAATTTTTAATTTAACAGTATAGGTTCCGGTAGCATTGAAGGTAACCCAAGGGCTTTTTGATGCTGCTGTTGTTCCCTGAACAAAAGTTCTGGTATTAGGCGATATCGTCCATTGGTAAGAAATATTGTATCCATTAACTAAACTGGTATTTAACAAATTTACAGGTGAACCAGTACATACCTGCGAAGGGGCATAGAACATAGGAAGCGGCTTGGTGGCTGTTCCGGCAGGTACTACCAATGCACCAAAATCCGGTATATAAGGATAAAGGTTTGGCGTGCCATTGTTATATGCATAAATATGGTAATAAGGACTGGTTGAATAAACTGAATATATATTAAACCCACCGGTAGCAGCGGTGTAGTCGTAATCCACAATCAGTGTTTTTGATGGGTCATAAGCAAAAGGAGTATTTAACGTAAACTCAACCCAGTTACCTGTGCTGGCAGATACACTGGCAGTACCGGTGAATACAGTTGTAACCGGAGAAAGGAACGAGCCGGGAGCCGAAGTTCCAAAATCGGTTTGGCTGGTTTGCCCTAACCGTATGGTCATACCTGTGTACACGGCCGTGTTGGTTGAAGAAGCCCTAAAGTAAATTTTCTGAATGTTACCAGCCTGTAAATTGGTAAAAAAACTAGGCTTGTAAAGATACTGCACTCTGTAAAGGTTATAGTTATTCAAAAACGGACCAATAGAGGTGGTTCCACCTGTCTTGAACATGTTTGGGCCAGTTTGCCCAAAGCCCGGCAGGGCTAAGATGCCTAACAAGGCAACCATAAAAAGTATTCTCTTATTCATAGGCTTGAAATTATTTTTCGCTTTAATTATACAGGTACTTAATCTATTTGGTTTCATTCCGCTTACTTAATTATATTTATTTTTTGTGAAACTTTTATATCCCCCGAATTAACGGTGAGCATATATATACCACTGCTGTAGGCAGCTACATCAAGTTGAATTATTTCATTTATTGATTCAGCAGGAATATTTTGTTGTAGCACAATATGTCCCAACATATCGGTTAATTTAATCTCGATGTTTTGAGCACTTATTGTTTTGTCTAAATAAACATTCAATACATTAGTTGCCGGATTAGGATAAGCTACCACCCCCCCTGTACTAGTTACATTCTGAACACCTGTTCCTAAGGTTACAATTACTGTTCTTGTTACCGGATCGGCAACATTACCCGATGAGTCTGTAACATCATAGCGATATGAATATATATCGGGAACAAATACATTAACCGTACTGGTGGCTTGCAACATGTTTTCCAAACTCTTTTCGCTGTAATAATTATCAAGAACCTGTACTCCCGGGTCAACATATGGAGTTTTTCCTAATGACCACATGATAATATTATTCCCTTTTAGAGTAAGAAGTGGCTTCTCCCGGTCAACTATCTTTATCACTCGATACCTGATAGCCGTATTACCTGAATTATCGCTTGCGGTATAAGTGATAACGTAAGTACCTATTTTATTCCGGTTAAATGAACCCGTAGCATTAAAAGTTAGTGTATTAGCTGCATAAAAATTATCGGTAACCGCAGGCGTTGGCTCTACATAAGTGGTAAATACATCAAATGTTAAGGTATCTGCTCCTATCAACGCAATGCTTGGGGCTAAGGTATCTTTTACTTCTACATTAAAGCAGTTTTGAAGGGCTGTGTTACCCGAACCATCTACTGCATTGTAGCATACAGAATAAGTTCCCAACACATTTACATTTACACTACCCGTGCGGGTAGGTATAATATTCTTCCAGTAATTATCAGATACCGTTACTGCATTATTATCGCTAAACGGAACTTTTACCAAATGAATATGGCTGGGAGTAGAGGTAGTACGGTTAATAACAGGTTGCTGATTATCGATTACATAAACCACGCGCGTCTTGGTATCTGCAAACCCAAAATAATCGGTAACCGTATAAGTAAGGGTGTACTTCCCTACACTGTCTTTATTGACTGTGCCGCTCTTTTGTATTTTTGAAGTAATATTTAAACTGTAGTTATCAAAAGCTGTAGCACCCGGATCAACATAGGCTGTAAAAACCAAAACCGTATCCGGATTTTTTCCCAGCAACGTAATGACCGGAGGTGTACGATCAACTACAACTGCCACAGTACGGCATTTGGTGTCGGCTGCATTGCCATACGCATCTTTCACATCATAACAAATACTAAAGTAGCCCGTAAGAGCGGTATCTACGCTTCCGGTCTTAACAATTTTTGAAGTAATATCACCTTCTATGTTATCATAAGCCGTTGCACCCGGATCGGTATATGAACCATACTGCTCCATATATATCGTATCGCTGCCAAGCTTGGTGATTACAGGTTTGGTTATATCGTTAAGAACATTTACCCTATAATCTTCAAACTCGCCTAACTGTGTGGCACATGGATACAGGAATGAAGCTGCTGCCGAAACAGATACCCGCATGATAGTAGAACCCACCACTGCATTTGAAGGAATAGTAACCGATTGCGAAACAGATGTCCCTGATTGGTTCAATTTGCTTAATACTTCTTCACCTGCATCGTCAAAATCACCATCCAGATTAAAGTCAATCCATGTTTTGTAATTAACATTATTGGCATTGGTGTTACGTTGAATACTTAAGTTATAGGAAACTGTTTTATAAGCATTAGCAACAGCAAAAGTGCTGTCGTAATAATTTACATATGAAACTGCTCCCGAAGCACTTGAATTATTTATGCCTGCAAAAATTACTTTATTAATGCCTATATCGCTTACCGGTGAGGCAATGGATGCCGGTACGCAATAGTTCCGGATTTTAAGATAACAGGTTTTTATTAAACTGTCTTCGCCTGCCGAATTCTTGGCTTTCATGCTAACACGGATACAACCTACTCCTGATAACATGATTTTGGGATTCTGTGAGAATTTATTATACCCCGATACATATCGTACATTAATAGATGGGGTGAAGTTCCACTCCCATTGAGTTGCTCCGCAAGACAGGTCGGTTAGGCTTATTGTATCTTGTGCCGATACAGCTGTTTTATCTGCTATAAAGTCTATCTGCGTTGGTTTGGTATTTACCGGCATAATGGTTACTACCTTATAGAACGTATCAATGCCCTTACAGTTATAGGCTAATAACATGATCGTATAACGCTCAGGAAAACTCGTGAAATTATATAAAGCTGTACTTGGATTGGCTACGGTCGAATCGGGATAAGCATCTCCGTTTACATCCCACGTATATTTAACATCAACACCGGTAGTGGTATTAACATATTTGAGAGGGAAACCCGAAGAAAATGTATCCTGACTCATACACTTTTGCTGATTGATAGTAAAGCCGGCCGAGGGACGACCATAACCACCAGATACGCTTGACCATTTTGCCGTAAATCCCGAATCAGTGCCCGATCCATTGCTGATCATATAAATGAAAAGCTTGCCCGATGTAGCGGTCACCGTTGGGAAAGTTCCGTTAGCTCCTGAACCTAACGACAAAATTCGTGGTGCACTTGCATTTGAACCGTTATGAACAAAAATGCTATCCCCAGCCCCGAATGCGAGTTTAATCTGAGTAAAGTTTAAAGTTACGGAACTGGCACATGGATCAATTAAAATTCCTTTACACGAATTGGCCGGACAAGGATTGGTTGTACATAAGGAACGGCTATTGGAATAGTTCCCTCCCGGACCTCCTTCATCGGTAACAAAACCAGCTGATGAATTAGACAAGGTATCCGTACAGTATTGAATTGCATCCATTACATTCATGTAATCCTGCTTACAGGTAGTTGACGAACCTAATGAATTGGTAACCGTGAGGCATATATCAAATAACCCAGAAAAAGCAAAGAACGCCTGCCCATTTTGTCTGGTAGAGTCAAGGAACGGATTATAAAAAAAGGTTTGTTCGTAATCCGGACTTGACCATGCCCATACCTGAGGGCAATTGGTTGATAAATCAGTAAATGTAATCGGGGGATTTAGCCGAGGTATTACACGAACCGGAGTAAAAAACTCGGCAGTAGGTGCACTGCTTGGTGGACGAACGCTAATTGTTTTAGTAATGCTATCACTTCCAAGATTATTAGTAGCTTTAAGTTTAATAGTGTAATTTATGGTATCCAGAAATTGTACCGTAGGACTTTTACTTGCTGAAGTGGTTCCATTTATATAATTGAACGATCCCGGTGTAATTGTCCATTGGTAAGAAATATTATACCCACTCATTATACTATTGTTTAGCAGGTTTACTGCCGACATGCTGCAAGAATTTGCAGGCGTATAAAAAAGAGCAACCGGAGGAGTGGCAGCCGCTGCGCTTATTAAAAATCCAATATCATTCCAATAGGTATACCCATACCCTTGACCAGTTAACCCGGAACCTACATAGTTATAACGAACCAAATAAGTGGCAGGGCTTGCATTATAATTAACGGTAAGAGCGTTTCCTGAGTATCCTCCATTGTAAAAATGGACTGCAATAGCTTTTGACGGATCGTACGGATAAGGAGTAGCCAATGGTATTTCGAGCCAAGAACCAGCCGTGAAATTTAACGTATAAGACGAAGCATTTAATACGGTTGTTTCCGGAGTTAAAAAATTACCTGGAGTTGACGAACCATTGATATCACTTTGAGTAGTTTGAGCAAGTGCAATTTGAAAATTGGTTATGGTGGTACTTCCTGTGCTTGTTGGCCGCACATAAATTTTGGTGATATTACCCGACATTAGTGAGCCCTGATTAAAATCGCCCGGACGATAAAGATATTGCCAATCGTAATTACTTAATGCAAAAGGGTAGGATGATGATAAAGTTCCTCCTGTTTTTGCAAGATTAGGCCCTTGTCCCTTTGTAAAAAGAGAAAATCCTAAAATAGACATCCCAACTAATAGTAATTTTTTTATCATAATGCGGTTAAATTGTCTTTTCATTATCCCTTCCTTAGCTGTATTGCTAAGAAAGGGATATCTAAATTACTTTATAATATTAATTTTTTGTGCTGTTCGTGTCACTAAGTTATCAATCAAAATCATATACACCCCAGATTTTACCGAAGCCACATCTAAAGCAACCAAATCGTTTGCATTGTTTACCTTTTCAGTTAACACAACATGTCCAAGTATATCCACTAATTTTATTGTAACTGATTCAGTAGTGCTGAAGGAGCCCAAATAAACATTCAATACATTAGTTGCCGGATTAGGATAAGCTACCACCCCCCCTGTACTAGTTACATTCTGAACACCTGTTCCTAAGGTTACAATTACTGTTCTTGTTACCGGATCGGCAACATTACCCGATGAGTCTGTAACATCATAGCGATATGAATATATATCGGGAACAAATACATTAACCGTACTGGTGGCTTGCAACATGTTTTCCAAACTCTTTTCGCTGTAATAATTATCAAGAACCTGTACTCCCGGGTCAACATATGGAGTTTTTCCTAATGACCACATGATAATATTATTCCCTTTTAGAGTAAGAAGTGGCTTCTCCCGGTCAACTATCTTTATCACTCGATACCTGATAGCCGTATTACCTGAATTATCGCTTGCGGTATAAGTGATAACGTAAGTACCTATTTTATTCCGGTTAAATGAACCCGTAGCATTAAAAGTTAGTGTATTAGCTGCATAAAAATTATCGGTAACCGCAGGCGTTGGCTCTACATAAGTGGTAAATACATCAAATGTTAAGGTATCTGCTCCTATCAACGCAATGCTTGGGGCTAAGGTATCTTTTACTTCTACATTAAAGCAGTTTTGAAGGGCTGTGTTACCCGAACCATCTACTGCATTGTAGCATACAGAATAAGTTCCCAACACATTTACATTTACACTACCCGTGCGGGTAGGTATAATATTCTTCCAGTAATTATCAGATACCGTTACTGCATTATTATCGCTAAACGGAACTTTTACCAAATGAATATGGCTGGGAGTAGAGGTAGTACGGTTAATAACAGGTTGCTGATTATCGATTACATAAACCACGCGCGTCTTGGTATCTGCAAACCCAAAATAATCGGTAACCGTATAAGTAAGGGTGTACTTCCCTACACTGTCTTTATTGACTGTGCCGCTCTTTTGTATTTTTGAAGTAATATTTAAACTGTAGTTATCAAAAGCTGTAGCACCCGGATCAACATAGGCTGTAAAAACCAAAACCGTATCCGGATTTTTTCCCAGCAACGTAATGACCGGAGGTGTACGATCAACTACAACTGCCACAGTACGGCATTTGGTGTCGGCTGCATTGCCATACGCATCTTTCACATCATAACAAATACTAAAGTAGCCCGTAAGAGCGGTATCTACGCTTCCGGTCTTAACAATTTTTGAAGTAATATCACCTTCTATGTTATCATAAGCCGTTGCACCCGGATCGGTATATGAACCATACTGCTCCATATATATCGTATCGCTGCCAAGCTTGGTGATTACAGGTTTGGTTATATCGTTAAGAACATTTACCCTATAATCTTCAAACTCGCCTAACTGTGTGGCACATGGATACAGGAATGAAGCTGCTGCCGAAACAGATACCCGCATGATAGTAGAACCCACCACTGCATTTGAAGGAATAGTAACCGATTGCGAAACAGATGTCCCTGATTGGTTCAATTTGCTTAATACTTCTTCACCTGCATCGTCAAAATCACCATCCAGATTAAAGTCAATCCATGTTTTGTAATTAACATTATTGGCATTGGTGTTACGTTGAATACTTAAGTTATAGGAAACTGTTTTATAAGCATTAGCAACAGCAAAAGTGCTGTCGTAATAATTTACATATGAAACTGCTCCCGAAGCACTTGAATTATTTATGCCTGCAAAAATTACTTTATTAATGCCTATATCGCTTACCGGTGAGGCAATGGATGCCGGTACGCAATAGTTCCGGATTTTAAGATAACAGGTTTTTATTAAACTGTCTTCGCCTGCCGAATTCTTGGCTTTCATGCTAACACGGATACAACCTACTCCTGATAACATGATTTTGGGATTCTGTGAGAATTTATTATACCCCGATACATATCGTACATTAATAGATGGGGTGAAGTTCCACTCCCATTGAGTTGCTCCGCAAGACAGGTCGGTTAGGCTTATTGTATCTTGTGCCGATACAGCTGTTTTATCTGCTATAAAGTCTATCTGCGTTGGTTTGGTATTTACCGGCATAATGGTTACTACCTTATAGAACGTATCAATGCCCTTACAGTTATAGGCTAATAACATGATCGTATAACGCTCAGGAAAACTCGTGAAATTATATAAAGCTGTACTTGGATTGGCTACGGTCGAATCGGGATAAGCATCTCCGTTTACATCCCACGTATATTTAACATCAACACCGGTAGTGGTATTAACATATTTGAGAGGGAAACCCGAAGAAAATGTATCCTGACTCATACACTTTTGCTGATTGATAGTAAAGCCGGCCGAGGGACGACCATAACCACCAGATACGCTTGACCATTTTGCCGTAAATCCCGAATCAGTGCCCGATCCATTGCTGATCATATAAATGAAAAGCTTGCCCGATGTAGCGGTCACCGTTGGGAAAGTTCCGTTAGCTCCTGAACCTAACGACAAAATTCGTGGAGCACTTGCATTTGAACCGTTATGAACAAAAATGCTATCCCCAGCCCCAACCGCTAACTTTACCTGTGTAAAGTTTAAAGTTACGGAACTGGCACATGGATCAATTAAAATTCCTTTACACGAATTGGCCGGACAAGGATTGGTTGTACATAAGGAACGGCTATTGGAATAGTTCCCCCCCGGACCTCCTTCATCGGTAACAAAACCAGCTGATGAATTAGACAAGGTATCCGTACAGTATTGAATTGCATCCATTACTGTAATATAGTCTTGTTTACAAGTAGTAGAAGCCCCAAGTGAATTGGTTACACGCAGGCATATATCAAAAATGCCTGAAAACGCAAAAAATGCTTGCCCATTTTGCTGGGTTGAATCTATAAAGGGATTATAAAAAAAGGTTTGTTCGTAATCCGGACTTGACCATGCCCATACCTGAGGGCAATTGGTTGATAAATCAGTAAATGTAATCGGGGGATTTAGCCGAGGCATTACACGAACCGGAGTAAAAAACTCGGCAGTAGGCACAGACTGCGGCCCCAAAATCTGAATTGTTTTAGTAATGCTATCAACACCAAAAAAGTTAGATACTTTAAGATTTACAGTATAAGTAACACTATCCAAGAATTTCACTGCCGGATTCTTGGAAGCCGATGATGTACCGTTAACATAATTAAAAGTACCCGGTGTAATTGTCCATTGGTAAGTACTGGGGTTGATTGAATTATTTATTAATGTAACCACCGAACCTATGCAACTGTTTGGTGGAGAAAAGAACATAGCAACGGGTGGGGTAGCACTTCCCTGAACAATGAACCTTACAAGAGGTTTGTAAGAGTTAGCTGTTACAGTAGCAACAGCACATTGGCTGGAAGCATCTAACCAAACATATCTGGATCCGGCTGTAGCGGTATAGTAATACAATTGCCCGTTTGTAGTCCAATTAGGTGAATTGTCATTACATACATCAATTACAATGTTATCTGTTCCATTCCATTGAAAACCCGGATTCAGAGTTAACATATCAAATCCCCCAAGAGACGGGGTGTAGGAAGCAGCCGTATATACCGTGGTAAAACTCCCCCCATCATGAGCCGAAGCATCAACAGCGGTAGTATGCTTCATTTTTATTGAATAATTTAATAATGGATCTCCGCTGTTATACGCATATGGATACCAACCTAGTTTAGTAATTAAACCTGCACCGGTAAAACCTGCAGCGTTAATTTCAGCTTTGGTATAAACTATCTGATGATGTTCGCTCCCAAAATACCTGTTTACCGGACTTGGTTGTGTAGCAGAAGTGAAAGTGGATGGTGCGCCTCCAATAGATACAGTTACCTGTGCATTGGTCACCAAGCTACACATGTAAATAAAAATAAAAAGTAGTATATGTTTCATATCTTCAATTTTATCAAATTAACAATTAAATAGATTTGACTTCAAAGTTCGAATATATAATATTTTGCTTCAAAAAAATTAAATTTAAAATTATTTGAAAGGATTTGTGAAATTTATTATTTTACGTAAACACCTCATCATTAATGGCATTCAAAAAATCAACTACGTCCTCTATATTCCACGTCCACAAAAGTAAATGATTGGTTTTGTGCTCTTTAATATTTGAAGCCCGATTTGACAAAATATAAATATTTGCTGAATTATAGCTTCTTACCACACCTTCTTCGTTGTCAAAATGCCCATCGAGCATGAAAGATCCCGCGTATATTAAGTTCCGTAAAGAGGGTATTATAAATTTTCCCAAAGCAGCCGGGTGCATAGTAACTGAAAAGCAGCCCAAATCAGGTATTAAATCCAACCCATTAGTATAAAATTCACAGGTACTGAAAAGTTGACTCCTCTCACCTCTGCGGTTCTGAAAACGATCTCCTCCAGAAAGCAATAATGGGCTATAAAAAAATTGTGAAGCCCCTCCCCCGAATATTTGCCATTCCCGATACACGTAGGGGCTTAAAGAAGTGCCCCTATTATTTAAGTTAAACATACTCGAAAAACTTAAAAGAGTACTTTCAACCTGTTCAATTGCCTTTCCAGCTAATTCAGGTATGAGTATGCGTGTACCAAAATCCTGCATAAATAAACTTGCAAAGTACGCATGTTGATTCAACGCTGTTCCCATATCGGGCAATCGCTGATGCGTCTTTATCACACCGAAAACAGGCTTGGGAACTTGTTCTCCCAATGACGAATTTCTACCATCCATGAAAAATGCAGATGCCCACAATAAGTTAGAAAAGGGCATGGTATTTTTCTTTTCGTAAATTTCGTCTATCCCTTTGCTAAATACGGTAGCTCTATCTGACATGCCAAAGGTAAATTTACAAGATGAAGCAAAGGAAAGGGTACTAGTATAAGATGGCAATTGTGGGTAAAATAACATTCTGCCCAACTCCGCTCCTCCATTAGTTATTGGATTTGATACGGAAACAGAAAGTGATGGTAAACCCGAAGAGACTTTTAAAATACAGGAGGTAAGAGTAACATCGGCATTGTCTTTTATAGGGGCGGTTTGCCTGCAAGCCCCTGCCAGAAATAACAGGCAGAGTAAAGAAAAGCTGATTTTTTTATCCATTTATTGAAACTACTTGCCGAAGTAACACAATTAGACGCAATAACCCAATTTTTTGAAATCGATTTAATTTGATAGATTCGCTTTTCAAATTAATGGTTGCTTAAGATAATTAAAACTTTTATGCCGTCCTTCGATATATCTAATAAACCTGATTTTCAAAAACTTGACAATTCCGTGCAAGTTGCCAAAAAAGAAATCAGCACCCGTTTTGACTTTAAAGATTCGCAAAGTGAAATTGAACTGGATCAGAAGAATAAAATGATTCAGGTAAGTTCGGCAAGCGAATTAAAAATGGACGCTATTGTTGATGTGCTCCTTTCCAGAATGGTTAAACAAGGAGTTGACCCGAAAACCATTGATATCTCGAAGGACATAATTCACAGCGGAAAAATGTACCGCAAAAGCATCCCCATCAAAGATGGTATTGATAAAGAAACGGCTAAAAAAATTGTTAAACAGATTAAGGAAAGTGGGCTAAAGGTACAGGCCTCCATTATGGATGATATTATACGAGTAACGGGCAAAAAAATAGATGACCTTCAAAGTGTGATTACACTTGTGCGCCAATCAAGCCTTGAAGTGCCAATTCAAGTTATAAATATGAAATCATAAAAAATAAAAAGGCTCTTTTAAAAAGGGCTTTTTTCACAATTACACTGTAAACCCTTAAATAAGGTTTTGCTCTTCAAGTACCACGTTCATACTACGAACAGCACCTGCACTTTTAGCAAAAAGTTCTTGTTCGGCAGCATTCAATTTATAATCAACAATAGTTTCCCATCCGTTTTTACCAATTACCACAGGAACTCCGAGGCAAATATCTTTTTGTCCGTATTCCCCATCAAGGTACACACAGCAGGGCATTATTCTTTTTTGGTTGCGTACAATGTTTTCAACCAACAAGGCTCCTGCTGCTCCGGGTGCATACCATGCTGATGTTCCAAGTAGTCTGGTAAGAGTAGCTCCTCCAACCATGGTATCTGCTGCAATTTGTTTTAATTGCTCTTCGGTTAAAAATTGTGACACAGGAACTCCGTTCAAAGTAGCCATCCGAGTCAATGGTATCATGGTAGTATCTCCATGACCTCCTATTACTGCACCATGAATATCGGCTGCAGGCGCATTTAATGCTAATCCGAGATACCCTTTAAATCTGGCACTATCCAAAATACCGCCCATTCCAATAATTCTATTTTTAGCAATTCCTGATGTTTTCAGTGCCAAGTGAGTCATTGTATCCATAGGATTTGATACGACTACAATTACCGCATTTGGCGAATTTTTTAGTACATTTTCTGTTACTGTTCTTACAATATTAGCGTTAGTTCCAATTAGTTCTTCACGTGTCATTCCGGGTTTACGGGGAATACCACTGGTAATAACCACCACATCAGAGTTGGCGGTTTGAGTGTAATCGTTAGTGGTACCGATTATTCTGGTTTTCATATCCAACAATGAAGTGGTTTGATAAATATCTAGTGCTTTACCTTCGGCAAATCCTTCTTTAACATCAAGCAACACTACTTCATCGGCCAGTTGGCGATACGCCATAACATCAGCAGTTGTTGCACCTACTGCACCTGCCCCTATCACTGAAACTTTAGTCATAATTGTATAAATTATATGTTAATTGTATAAATTTAGTACACGAAGGTAGAAACAGCAACGCAGAAGAAAAAATGATTTATCTCAATGAAATTGTTTCGTTAATCAAAAATCATTTCAGGAACTTCTCCGTTTATAATTAATCGACCGGCTGTTTTTTCTGTTATAAAATCGGTACTTATTCCCGGTGCTCGTTCAATGAGATGAAAGCCATGCTCGGTAATATTGAATACCCCAAGATCACTAACCACTTTTTTTACACACCCCAGCCCGGTAATTGGTAGTGTACACTTAGGAAGCAATTTAGAGTTTCCGGCTTTATCACAATGTTGCATAGCGACAATAATATTTTTTGCGGCAGCTACTAAGTCCATTGCTCCTCCCATCCCCTTTACCATTTTACCAGGCACTTTCCAATTAGCAATATCTCCGTTATCAGCTACTTCCATTGCACCTAAAACAGTAAGGTCAACTTTACCGGCTCGTATCATTCCAAAACTCATTGCCGAGTCAAAAAAAGCAGACCCTTTAACCGTAGTGATTGTTTGTTTACCAGCATTTATTAAATCAGCATCTACTTCATCAGCGAACGGAAATGGCCCCATACCCAGTAATCCGTTTTCGGACTGGAGCACTACTTCTATTCCCTCGGGTATATAGTTTGCCACTAGGGTAGGAATACCGATTCCCAGATTTACGTAATATCCATCCTGCAACTCGCGGGCTATACGTTTAGCTATTCCAAATTTATCTAGCATGTTCCTGTGGTAATTGGTAAAAACGGATGGGAAACTATTGTTGATTATAAATTGAATGCTGCCGAACAAGAACTTTTTGCTAAAAGTGCAGGTGCTGTT
>LSQA01000053.1_pt1 | contig 23184 bp, 32 predicted proteins | sample 651271 | NCBI WGS metagenome assembly LSQA01 (sample SAMN04438314, study PRJNA306036) | termite gut metagenome | isolation source: viral DNA filtered from gut of termites from termite colony 3 | host: Coptotermes formosanus | place: USA: New Orleans, Cypress St. | collected 2013-06-21 | reverse complement strand
AAGGCAGACGGAGACAACCGAGATTCACAACAGACACATCGTGTGCAGCGTCAGAGGGGTATAGGGGACAGGCTTCGAACACGTACGCAGTACTGTTGGAGTGTTTGGGACTATGAGGCGAAAGAGGTCAAGCTGTTCATGTTCGTCGTCAATAACTTCACTCCTATCCCCGCTCTGATGGCAATGTACGAGAACTATGGCACCATCACCGATCGTGATTATGTCATCAGTGTGTCCGGCAAAGGCACCAATAAGTCGTACAGTGTTATTCCGATGGATAAGGTTCGGTTCAGGAACGAGAAGGCCAAGCCGTACAGTGAGAAGTCGGTTTTGAAAATGCTGGACAAAGCATTCCCTTGTGATGGCAGTGATGAAGACGATGAGGACGAACGTCCGTCCAAGAAGCGCCCTGCATCCAAGGCCAAATCGAAAGCCAAACCCAAGCCGGACGAAGACGATGGTTGGAACGAAGATGAAGACTCGTTGCCGGATACAGACGAGCTCGAGGAAATGAAACCTCAGAAGCTGTACAATTTGTGTCGTGAACGTGACATCGATGCGGCTCCGAAGAAGTCTGTCGACTATTATGTCGAGAAGCTGGAGGAGTGGCGTCTTGATCACGAGGAGTCGGACGAGGACGATTATGACGATGATCAGGACTGGGGCGACGAAGAAGAGGAAGAAGCTCCGGACTACACTGAGATGTCGGTCAAGGAACTTTATACCTTATGTAAGGAACGTGGCATCAAGGTTGAACCGAAGAAAGTTGCCAAGTACTACATCAAGCAGCTTGAGGACTACGACGAGGCGCAAGATGACTGGGGCGATGAAGAAGACGATGAGGAATGGGAAGACGAAGATTAAGGAGGTGTAGGCATGAGCTGTGACTTACATAGACATACTGAGTTCTCACGTTTTGATGGTTTTGGTAAGGCACACAACCTCGCCAAACTGGCAAAGGAACTTGGCTACACTGCCTTAGGTGTCTCTGACCACGGAAACACAAACGGATTAGTCCAAATGCACGACGCTTGTCAAAGGGTGGGCATCAAGCCCATCCTTGGCGTCGAAGGCTATTTCTTGCCAGTGTACAAGGCGCAGGAACGTGGTTACCATTTGTGCTTATTTGCCAAGGACTTGGTTGGCTATCGTAATTTGAATGCCCTCCAATTTGAAGGTGAAAAGCAGAAGTATTACAACCCAATTTGGACGTTTGAGCTTTTGGAGAAGTATCACGAAGGCTTGATATGCAGTACAGCTTGCATCGCCGGATACAGTGCACAATGCATTGTGAACGATAAGATGCCTCAAGCTCGGAAGTACATGCAAAAGCTGAAAGACATCTTTGGCGACGACCTCTATGTTGAGGTTCAGCCTTATGTTGTGTCTGAAGCTGGCGTCCAAGAAAAGGTCAATATCGGTATGATCGAATTGGCTGAGGAGTTCGATATCAAATGTATCCTCACTTCTGATTCGCATAGAGGTGAAAAGGACGAGTTTGACACATACCTGAAAATGCACACCATGAATAACCACGATGAAGCATGGGTACGCGGAACTTACGAAGAACGATATATGCCGCCGCTGATGGAAATGGAAAAGCGGTTCTATAAGATGCATCGTGGTGACTATGGCGACAAGCAAGCAAAAAAGATGGCATTGGAAATGCAGGCAAATATGGAGGAGTTAGAAGCAAAGGTCGAGCAAGACATTCTCGGTCAGTTGAAACTCCAATTGCCAAAGATTGGCGAGCTGTCAGATGAAGACAGTTGGAACGAAATAGTCCGGCAAGTCAAGGCCGGATTGAAAAAGCGTGGACAGTACACCAAAGAGTACATTCAACGGTGTAAGGAAGAATTGGACGTTATCAAGAAGAACGGTTTCGTCGATTACTTCCTGATTGTGGCCGATTACGTTAACTGGGCAAAGGACAGAGATATCTGTGTTGGTCCTGGGCGTGGCTCCGTTTGTAACTGTTTGGTGGCGTATGCAATGTACATCACTGAGGTGGATAGCATCCGCTTTGGTTTGGACTTTAGACGGTTCATGCGTTACGATAAAAAAGCAATACCTGATATTGACTTGGACTTTGAGATGGATAGACGTGGTGAAGTCATTGATTACGTCATTGGCAAATATCCTGGTCAGAGTGCTCGAGTATCCAGTTATGGTCTGTATCAGGTGGACAACACCATCAATAGTCTGGCAAAGGTCTGTGGACTGGATACAGACAAGACAGTCGATGATCACGAAGCTAAAACCAACAAGGACACGATCAAAGAGATCAAAGCGCTCGTCCGTAAATACAAGTTGGAAGATGGCAGCATCGACGATGATGCATTACTGAATGGAGCCGACGCAGACCAAGTGCGTGTGTGGAATAAGAAATACGATAACATCATCACACACTTCTGCAAGTTGTTCGGCAAAGTCCAGTTTATTGGCACACATTCGGCTGGCGTAGTTCTTACGTCCGGTGATATATTGCAATACACCAGCATCCGCCTCGACAAAGAAGGCAATCTGTACTCGACATACAATCTGGAGGACCTGAACGACATCAACATCGTCAAGTTCGATATCCTCGGATTGAAGACGATGCAGAGTATTGGTGAGTGTCGGAAGTTAGTTGGTGTCAAAGAGTTCGACATCAACTTGGTTGACGATCAGAAGTTACTCCAAGCATTTCGCGAAGGAAACACTTGTGGCATATTCCAGTTTGAAAAAGCGACGGCAAAAAGGATATTCGACGAAATCCAATGTGACTGCTTCGAAGACGTCGTTGCCACTTGTGCCATGAATCGTCCTGGTCCTCTTGGACAGGGCATGCCGGAGCAATATGCTGAGAATAAGTTAGGCGGAGCCATTGATCAAGATACGAGCACATATCAGTACACCAAAGCAACGTATGGTACAGTTGTGTATCAAGAGCAGCTTTTGCTTATCTGTGTATTCGTTGGTGGGCTGGAGTGGTTTGAGGCAGACTTGGTGTTGAAGGCAAACAAACACGGTTTCAAAGAGAGAGCGGTTGCCATCCTAAACAAGTATGCCGAGGACAATGGTGTCGACCTCCATAAGAAGTTCGTCAAGAATGCCGTTAAGAATGGTATGACAAAAGAGCAAGCTGAGGGAACATGGAACAGCTTGTTGGTGTATTCGTTTAACAAAGGGCATGCTGCTGGCTACTGTATTATCAGTATGGAAGAAATGTACTACAAAATCTACTACCCGCAATTCTTCTGGTATGTCAAAATCAAGTATGCTCGGAACGACACCGAGAAGGTCGAGTTCAATAATGAAGCAGCCAAGGACGGCGAAGTGATATTCTTGCCACACGTCAACTATTCCAAACCGCATGTGTCCATTCGTAAGGTGGACGGTGAGGAAGTGTTACAGCAGGGCTTGATGGATATCAAAGGCATCGGTGAAAAGGCAGCAACAGCAATCCGTATGGAACGAGAGAAGAATGGTGTGTTCACATCGTTTGATGACTTCCTCGATCGGTGTGCTGGCAGAGTGGTTCACAAAGGTGTAGTCAATCTGTTGTCTGAACAAGGTGCTTTGGAGTTCAACAAGAAGATGTACATTAAAAGGGTGACGGCATATAATACGGCGCTATACTCAAGGGCAAGGCGCTAAATATTGGCTGTTGACCTTTTGGACCAAATGTTGTATAATATTAGTAAAGGAGAAATTGAGAATGTTAAAACGAGCAATTACAATTCGCACTCAGTTTGAGGGCATCCACTGTTGGCCTGAGGCTCCGGAGGAAGTCAAGTTCCTTCGTGATCTTCACCGCCACATCTTCCAAATCAGAGCCAATGTTGAGGTCGACCACAATGACCGCGATGTTGAGTTCATCATGTTGAAACACCGTGTTGACAATTGGCTGAAAACAATGTATAGTCAAACGAGCGAAGGCAGCGTATGGCAGATGGGCCGTATGAGCTGCGAGCAAGTTGCTGAGGAAGCAATCGAAGTCATCAAGCAGTTCGTTGGCGACCAACGCACCATTACTGTGTTCGTATCTGAAGATGGCGAAAACGAGGCGATGGTTCAATACGTTCATGTTGGTGAGTTCCCTGGTTGGCAAGAAGTACCGGCATACGATGAAGTGAAAGGTCAGACAGTGATCAACAACTTCAATACATATAACGGCAATGCTTTGTCGCTGGAAGGATATCAGCGTCAGTCCTATATTGCCATTCAAGAGCACGAGAACAATAAGGAAGAAGTCATGCATTGGGCTATTGGTCTTGGCGAAGAAGCTGGTGAAGCATTGTCGGTGATCAAACACAAGTACTATGGCGGCAAATACGACATCGAGGATTTGGTCAATGAGCTTGGTGATACGTTGTGGCATATTGCTGCATTGTGTACGGCTTGTGATATTCGAATTGAAGATGTCGCTGAGTACAACCTTGCCAAGTTGAACCATCGGTATCCTGAAGGCTCGTTTGACAATGAGCGGAGCATCCAGCGCCATGCTGTACATGAAGTGTTCCGTGATACTGAAGTACGCAAAGTAATCATGTCCAAAATACTGGGCAATAAATAACGCACTCTACGCACTGGAAACAGGGCGTTTGAGAATATAATAAAAGGAGGCGGCAATGATGAAGAAATTCAAAGTTGCACACATTGTACCGGTGTCTCATTTGTATGACACACTGGACAATCAGTACCACATGTGCCTTGCGCATCTGGTAGAATGTACAGAGTACAGAGAGCACTTCGCAAGTCTAACTGCGAAAGGAAAGTTCGTCCTCATGGACAACGGCGCTGCAGAGGGTTGTCAGTTGAAACCCGAGGAGCTGTTCGATATGTACGAACTGATTCAGCCGACAGAGATTGTACTGCCTGACACTTTGTTCGACCCTGCAAGCACCATTCAGAAGTCTCGCCAGTTCTTGGTGATGATGGAGAATGTCGGTGTGTATGGCAAGTATAGGACAATGGCAGTGCCACAAGGCAACACACTGGACGAGTGGATTGCTTGTGCTCGTATCTTCATTAAGGACAGGCGCATCAATTCGTTCGGCATTTCCAAGTTCCTTAATGTTGCCACTGGTGACAGGTATGTACGTTTCAAAGCATGCCAGGCATTGGCTGGCCTGATTGCCGAGTACGGCAGAGACGACCTCGAAGTCCATCTTCTTGGTTGTGATGAAGGTCCATTGGTCGTTAAGATGTGTCACGAAGCATTCCCGTTCGTTCGTGGTTGTGATAGTGCGTTTGCATATTTGCAGGCACAGAAGAATAAGATGATGTCGCTGCAGGACGATTCACGTCCATCTGGCACAATCGACTTCATTGATGGTCCTTGGTTTGCAAGGTTCAAAGAGTGCAGCAACAACTTCAATCAGTTCGCTGGATTACTTGACAATGATGACAATGAGTCGTGGACGATTGGAGGCAAAGAAGATGGCACAGTTTAAGAACACGATGGGTATTAGTGAGATTGCTTTTACCCACACAGTACAGTGCGTATGCGCTATTGGCAAATCCTTGTGTACATACGACATGGTCGTTGAGATGGTTCCGGACGAAGTTATCCCCGACTATCTTGAGGTTCAGGAGTTTATGGACAATGAAGTCCACATGCATTTCCTCACAATGGAAGATGCAACAGCGGCAGTGGCCGACTACCTGAATGAAACCTACAGCCCTGCAAGTGGTACTGTATCGTGCTTGTGTAGCGATGCAAGACACTTTCCTGTTAGGGTGACAAAAAGAATCGGAGGTAACGAATAATGCAAAAGACTGAGAAAAACCTGAATTATCTGATGATGGTGTTTGCCATCCTTTTGATCACTGCAAATGTGATCGCCAGCAAAATCATGGACCTTGGGTTCACCCTTTTTGGCAACCCTGTTACACTAACGGCCGGAGCTCTTTGTTACCCGTTCGTTTCGATGATCACCGACACGATCAATGAGAAGTGGGGCGATAAGGTTGCCAAACAAGCAGTCATTGGTGGTTTCTTATGCCAGTTCATTTCGACAGCATTCATCGTGATTGCTGGTTTCACTCCGGCAGCGGCTCCTGAGATGCAGGATGCATACATGATGACGCTTGGACAAAGTTGGGTATTCGTCGTTGCAAGTCTGACGGCATATCTGGTGTCCAGTTTCACAGACATCTTCGTATTTGGTGCCATTCGCAAAGCACAAGAAGCAAAAGGTGTTACGGAAGGCAAAGGGCGTAGCATTCGAGCTTACATCAGTACAATTATCGGTCAGCTCATTGATAGCACCATTTTCGTTGGTATCGCATTCGGACTTGGGTTTGGGTGGATTTGGAACGGACAGCTCGGTGCAATGCTGAATATGATTCTGGCACAGTGGCTGATCAAGACCCTCCTGTCATATATCGGTATTCCGATGTTCTTGAGGATGACAGCAAAAACAAAGCAGTAAATAATACATTAGGAAAGCCCGGCCGGCACAGGTTGCCGGCTCGGGTGAGTACTGAAAGGAGTTCTACATGGCACATACAAACAAAGCAGAGATAATTAAGTTCTGCAATGAGATCAACAAAAAAGAGGGTAGTGGAACGATCTACACAATTGACTCTGAATATGCCAACTTGAAGATCAATCGTTGGTCAACCGGTATTGAAGACTTGGACGCCATTATTGGTGGCGGCATGCCCGAGGGTAGAGTGGTCGAAGTATTCGGTGCTGAGGGTTCAGGCAAAACGACACTGTTGTATCATTTGATGAGCATGCATTCGATTTGTCTGGATATTCCTATTGAGGGGACGTTTGATGCTGCAAGAGCAAAAGTGTTTGGTAACAAGCCAAAGCAAATGCTGGTGTATCGAGCTAAGTATGGCGAGGATGCTATGAATAAGACAATCCGGTTCTCAAAGGCCGGCATACCATTGATTGGTATTGACAGTGTACCGAGCCTGATACCAAAGGACGATGCAGAAAAGGTGTTGAAGTCTGCAGCTCGTGATTCGATCGAGGAACAACGAATTGGAGGTACAGCGCGTCTTCTGAACAAGTATCTGCCGGTGGTAGAGGAAATCATCGAAGTCACTGGAACAACTCTGATATTCACCAATCAGGTTCGTGACAAGATGCAGGCAATGATGTTTGGCGAGAAGACAGATACTCCTGGTGGGCATAAGTTGAAACATGCATGCAGCCTTCGTATTGCAGTTGCCCGCCGAGCATGGATTGAGATACCAAACAAAGACCCAAGGAACTCAGCCAAAACGGAGAAGGTCGGGTTCATTATGAAATGCAAAGTCCAGAAGTCCAAAGTGTGCAATCCTCTTGGTGAATGTGAAATCCCATGTTTCTTCGATCGTGGTTTTGTTTCGTTTGATGATGTCAAAGCAATACGGGCGGAACTGATTGCGAAGAGAAATAAGGAGTTCAGTAAACGTGGAAGCAAGGTGGACTTCGACGACTACGAAGATTATGAGGAGGATTACGAAGATGAAGATGAATAGAGACTTGGAGTATCTGAAGCAGAATCCCTTAGAAGCAATACAGCGGCTGGATGACGGCAACACAATATTGCCGTTCCAAAATAGTCCTGAGTTCAAAGCTCTGACAGAATTCGTAAATTATGCGGTGTCCAAATTAGGACAGCGTGTTGATTCACGAAAAGAGGAGTGCCAAGGTGAATGTGGTCCTTGGTGTACTGGTTGGCGGAATGTATACGGCGATGTCAAACCTGACGAGAAAATTGATTGTCGTGGCAAGAAGTGCATTGAGTGTGATGGCGAATGCTTCCTCGAGGATGACAAACCTTCTGATATGGTTCAACAGCCTGATCACTACAGGCATGGCAAGTACGAAGTAATCGATGAGATGTTGATTGTGTTCGGTCCAAAGAAGACTTTCGACTTCTGTATCCTGAATTCATGGAAGTATCGTGCACGTGCACCATTCAAAGGCAAGATGGAAGAAGACATGGAAAAGAGCAGTCGCTACTTGGAAATGGCGAAACAGATTGCTGATACATACGAAGAAATCGGCTACGAGGCTATTCGGCTGATCAAGGAGGATTAACGATGGGACTGGTCAGTAATATCAAAGCGGATGCTCAAGGCAACCGTACAAAGATACAGTCCAGTGACGCCGCAGCACTCGAGCAAATATTCAACCGCATGTTCTATCTGGAGAAGAACCCGAAGAAGGAAACGGCATTTGTTAAGCATGTTATGACGAGAGGTCTGGAAACGGCAGAACGTACTGGTCTGCATGCATCGGCTCTGATCGTCAGCGATAACAAGTTCTGTCTCCGACAGCAAGTCCTCAGTTTGATATACAAGCAGCTCCAGGGTGAGCAGATCAATGTTGGTCTGAAGAGGATATTCGCCGAGGGTGATTCGGTCCATGAGAAGTGGCAGAGGTTGTTCCTCCGTGCTGGTTACAGTGATGTACTGGACTTGGACTCGACCTGCTTCAATAAGAAGTGGAGGGTGTCATATACACCGGATATCAAATGCACTATACCTGAGTTCTTTGAGGGACGTATGATCGGTGAATTAAAGTCGATGAATACGTTCCAGTTCAAGAAAGCAACCAAGCACCCGACTGCAGGCAAACAATGCTTGTGGTATATGTGTTTGAGTATCGCAGAAGAGAAGCTGCAGGGCACATGGAACGGCATCGACTACACCAAAGGGTTTGTGGTCACTGAAGATAAGAATGATCAGGAGTTCCTTGTTGAGGTGATCGACTACGACCCTGATTTAGTTCAGGTGTATGTTGATCGATGTGAGCAAGTCAAGACTGGATACAAGAAAGTATTCAAAGAGCATGTCATGCCCGGCCGTCCGGCGGATGCAAAGAAACAGGACTGTAAGCGTTGCTATACGTGTCCTATGAACGTTGCATGTTGGGAAAAGGGCAAAGCTGAAAGGATAGGTGAATAGCATGAAGATAATCAAAGCAGGTTACAAGATACTCAGTGAGATATCAGAGGGCGGCATCAGAGAGCTTCAAATGATCGAGAATGTCGGCCGTGTTTGTTATAAGTCCGAAGACCGCATCACACCCGATGGTGAGAGTGCCAAGAAGTTTGTAGCCGGCCTGATCAAGAGAGGGCACGAGGCAATGTTGGAGCATTCCAGCTTGTCGGTATTGTTCACTGTTGATCGTGGCGTTAGTCACGAACAGGTTCGGCATAGGATTGCTTCATTTGCTCAGGAGAGCACCAGATACTGCAATTACGGCAAAGGGAAGTTTGGCAGTGAAATAAACGTCATAGACCTTGGGCCGGGCATCCGTAATGACCCTGGCATGCAGAACCTTCTGGAAGTCGATATTGCGGCGATTATGACTGAATGGTTGTCCGCGATGGAAGAAGTAGCAGAGCCATTGCTACACGAAGTCTCAACCCTTATACCGGTTGTCTTTGAGGATATCGTGGCCAAGTTCTATGAGTAGGTATAAACAGATTGTCATCGGTATTGACCAGTCATATAAGCGCACTGGCATTAGTTTGGTTATCGATGGCAAACTGCGTGATATCAAAAGCATCGATTTGGAACGGTGCAAGAATAACAGTGAACGTCGAGGGGTGCTGCGAACCAAACTGCAGCACCTCATATCGGCGGTTGCGGACAAGACAGATAAAATTGTGTGCTTGTGCGAGAGGGCTCGTATACATGGTGGACAGACTTCGTTCATCAATATCGATGCTATCAAGGCTATGGGCGCACTGACTGCCACGATTGTTGATGTGTGTTATGAATATGGCATCGAAGTGTACAGTGTAGACACCCGTGCATGGAAGGCTCAAGTTGTAGGTACAAGCAAGCCGGCCAAGAATAAGTTCGGTGTGCCAGAAGAGAAGTGGCCAACTGTCAAGTGGGTTATCAATCAAGGTTTCGTCCACAAGATTCTGATGGACGTATCGGACACAAAGAAGAAGAAAGGCATATTCATGGTCGACGGCAAGAAGTTCCAATACAACGACGATGCTGCAGACAGTGCTGGCATTGCCATGTACTACATAGTTGGCGACCACGATAAGTTACAGCAAGAGAGGTGACATCATGGTCGCACCATGTAAGGACTGTACTGAACGAACTGTGAGCTGTCATGCTACGTGTGAGAAATATAAGGAGTTCCAGCAATGGAATGAGAAGCGTCGAGAGACAATCGCTGCGAACAGAACTCCACTGATCAACGAATACAGCTTTTCGTTCAGTCCTGGCAAGCGTCGATCACATAGGCGATAGGCACTGTTGACTTTCCTATAAGTATATTATATAATATATATATGTAGGAGCATCAACAGTAATGTGGAAGGAGTAAACAACGAATATGGCAAACGTAATGAATGAGCGTGAATGGTTAAACAACTCTGAACTTGGTATTGATATCTGGTGTAAGAAATACCAGTACCAAGGTGAGAGCTTTGAACAGTGGTTAGACAGAGTCAGTGGCGGCAACACTGCTGTACGTCAGTTGGTGTTAGAAAAGAAGTTCCTGTTTGGTGGTCGTATACTTTCCAACAGAGGCATACCGGCAAAGGTAACGCTGAGCAACTGCTACGTCATTGAACCGCCTGAAGACAATATCGAGTCGATCTTTGAGTGTGCTAAGAAATTAGCTCGAACATTCTCCTATGGTGGAGGATGTGGCATCGACATTGGCAAGCTAAGGCCAAAGAACTCTAAGGTCAACAACTCTGCCAAACGAACAAGTGGCTCAGTCAGCTTCATGGACTTGTATTCGCAGGTGACAGAACTGATCGGCCAAAATGGACGTCGTGGTGCATTGATGATATCTATTCCGTGCACGCATCCGGACTTGATGGACTTCATCGAGTTGAAGACAGACCTGAACAAAGTAACGAAAGCAAACGTATCGATTCGTATCACCGGTGAGTTTATGCAAGCAGTGAAAGCCAAGTCCAAGTTCGATTTGGTGTTCGACGTCGAAGCAACCGGTGAGCAGATAGTACGACAGATAGATGCATACGAGCTGTTCACTACACTGTGTGCAATCAACTGGGACTTTGCCGAGCCGGGCATATTGTTCTGGGACAGGATTGAAAAGTGGAACTTGCTCAGTGATACACCAAACTTCAAGTTCGCAGGAACGAACCCATGTGCAGAAGAACCTCTGCCGGCTGGAGGCAGTTGTCTGCTCGGTGCATTGAACTTGGCAGAGTTCGTAACGGACGGCAAGTTTGACTTTGAAGCTTTCGAGCAGGCAGTTGACATTGCAGTGGTTGGATTGAATGAAGTGCTTGAGGAAGGTTTGCCACTCCACCCATTGGAAGAACAAAAGCGATCAGTAAACGATTGGCGGCAGATAGGCCTTGGCATTATGGGTCTGGCCGATATGTTCATCAAGTTGAAGGTTGCTTACGGTTCTACTGCTTCATTGGTGTTGTGCGAGAGAATTGCAAGCACAATGCTGAAGACTGCATTCAGTACTTCGGTACGGTTAGGCAAAGAGCTTGGGTCGTATCCAATGTTCCAGAAAGAGCATGTGGTATCGACTGACTTCTACAAATCCAATCTGAGCGATATCGAGTGTGATACACTCCGTAACAGCCAACTCCTGACAATTGCACCGACTGGAACGATATCGACTATGTTTGGTGTAAGTGGTGGCATCGAGCCTATCTTTGCAAACTACTACACCCGCAAGACCGAATCGCTTCACGGTGAAGATAAGTACTACAAGGTGTTCACACCAATCGTACAGAAGTACTTTGATGATGCCGGCCTCGAGGCAGATGAACAACTGCTGCCGGAATACTTCGTCACAGCTCAGACATTGGATTTCAAAGACCGCATCGATATGCAGAGCATTTGGCAGACCTACATTGACGCCAGCATATCCAGTACAGTCAATGTGCCAAACGAATTCACCAAACAGCAGGTATGTGACTTGTATATGTATGCATACGATAAAGGGCTGAAAGGTGTTACGATGTATCGTGATGGTTGTAAACGTAGCGGCATCTTAACACTGGACAGTACTAAGGCTGAATTAAAGCGTGGACAGATAATCAAAACCAACAACGATGTGTTTGGATTGAAGAGGACGCTTCAGACTGGTTGTGGAACACTCCACTGCACAGCATTCTTCGACCATGATACTGGTGAGCTTGTAGAGACGTACTTGTCCAAAGGCTCCAACGGTGGATGTAACAACTTTATGATAGGGTTGTCGAGAATGATATCCCTTGCAGCTCGTGGTGGTGTACATATCCATGACATAGCCGATCAATTGAAGTCGTGTGGCACTTGTCCGTCGTATGCAGTACGTAGTGCAACCAAACACGACACCAGCTTTGGAACGAGTTGTCCGGTCGCCATTGGAAATGCATTACTTGAAATGTACGGCGAAGAGAAAGGGAAAATCGAGAGCAACGTCAAATGTCCGGTCTGTGGGCAGGAGCTGACATTCGAAGGCGGTTGCAACAGTTGCAAATCCTGTGGATACAGTAAGTGTGACTGAGCATTATAAGTTCTTTCAGAATACGCAGTGTGAATACTTCCCGTGTCATACATGCTTCAGGCCGGAAGCATTCAACTGCATATTCTGTTACTGCCCACTTTATGGCAAGTCTGATTGTGGTGGTAAATACAAGGTGCTTGAGAATGGTTTGAAAGACTGTAGCGATTGCTTAGTGCCACACCACAATTACGATTACGTCGTTGATAAATTGAGAATGAAAGGAAAGCGGAACAATGAAGATTAACGAATACCAGCAAGCAGCACTGATCACCGAGAATAAGAAGGTGCCTCAGGACAAGCGTATCATCAATGGTGTCCTTGGTCTTGTCGGTGAAGCCGGCGAATGTACGGACATGATCAAAAAGCATTTGTTCCAAGAGCATGAGCTCGACGAACAGCACCTGGTAAAGGAGCTCGGTGATATCTGTTGGTATCTTGCCATTGCTGCAGATGCTCTTGGTTATGACCTCGAGACTGTGATGCAAATGAATGTCGATAAGCTGGCAAAACGATATCCGGAAGGCTTCGATGCCATGAAGTCGATCAACCGAGTCGAGGGTGACGTCTAAAAACTTTTTCAAAAAGATTTCAAAAACCTGTTGTCTTTTCATTCCGGATGGTGTATACTAAGAGCATAAGGAAGGGCAAAAACAAAAACCTTCCTCAAATAAAACAGGCGAAAGCCGAAAAGGAGTTTTCAAGATGAAAAAGACAATTATTGCTCAGGTATCCGAAATGACAGTTGCTCAGATGCGTAAGTCCGCTACCCAGTATGGTATCAAGAATGCCAGCAAGTACAAGAGAGCTGAACTCGAGACTATGTTAGTCGATGCGATGGTCGCCGAAGTCAAGGCAAATGCCAAGAAAGAGAAAGCAGCTTCTAAGAAGTCCGCCAAGGCCGATAGTAACAAGCGTTACAAGGCCACTAAGGTTGTCGAGGACGAGATTGAAGTTCAGGCAGAAGAAATCATCGCCAACAACATCGTCACTGGTTTATTCGACATCAACAGGAAAGTCCTGATCGTTGTTATGAAGAAGCTCGGTTGTGAGAAATGGTATCGCACTTATGACAAGCCGACCATGATCGATAAGATCACAGGAGTATTGGCAGCAGCGTAAGTAATATGAGTCAGGGCGGCGCAAGCCGCCTCTGGCTGTTATATTAGAAAGGAGCATCCACAATGAAAACAGCAAAAGAAATGTACCAGTATTGTGAAGACAACAAACTGGGCACTGGAATGGGTCAAAAATGGGGTACGAAACACTTCACTTTGATCGAGAAGGCTTTGATGGCCGATGAGTATGTAGCAGTATGCTTCATGGGACTACATAATTATGTGTCCAATACCAAGCACGATAACAACTTCGCCTATGCAATCACCAATAAGCGTGTGATCATGGCTCAGCAGCGGACGTTTGGAACTGCAGTGCAGTTCGTATCGTTGGAGCACGTCAATGATATCACGTTTTCCACTGGTCCTGTATTTGGTGTACTTACGATCGACACCATCAAGGAGAAGTTCAATGTCGCAGTAGGCAAGCCGATTGCAGCCAATATCCATCAGCGTGTTCAAGAGCATCTGGCAAACATCGTTTGGAAGCACCAACAACAAACTGCAGTGATGGCAATGAGCCCGGCCGATGAACTGAGGAAGTTCAAAGGACTACTTGATGATGGTGTTATCACAGAAGCTGAATACACCAATAAGAAACAGCAGTTGCTGGAATACGGAGCGTGATCAAATGAAGAAGCAATGTTACTTCGATAAGCTCGAAGAAGAGTTGCATTGTAAAGGATGCAAGTGGCGTGGCAAGCGACATCAGAAGTGTTCGTGTTGTGCACGTAATCCATCTTTGAAGGATAACTACGAAAAGGAGGATAGCAATGGAAAGTAATGCTTTGGTAACACGTATGGCAGATGCATGTGGCTTGTCTGAAGAAGACACACAACGGCTCCAGAATGTATTCGAGCAATTAGCTCAGGCAATTCACGATGTATGTGATGCCATAGTCGAAGTGATTCGTAAAGTGGCAAATTGGTTGGTAGAGACGCTCAGCCTTGTGGACTGGCAAGATGAAGTGTGCAGAGCTGCTTTGAACAACAAACAGTACCATCTGTGTAAGCATGCTAAGAAAGCACGAACCCGCAAGAAGTACCAAAACCTTGCATTCAGGAGGTTCAGTCATGCCAATTAGGATGCGACACAATAACGACAGAAATGCCTTGTGCTGCAATTGTGGCGCCGGTGCTAATGAGTCGTTAAACATGTTTGACATTTGTATCGGTAAAACCATTCAGACGTTGTGCGATGTGTGCAATGCTGAGATATTGAACAAGACTCTTTCCGCAGAGGTGTTCAAGAATGGCCGAACGAAGTCACCGCAAGATATGAAGATCATAAGGAGCCGCCAGAATGGCACATACATCAAATGAGGGCATACCGTTCGATACGATGCCAAGCATCTATTGGGACGACTACGTTAAAATCAGCTATCTACAAAGGCGGATAATTGTATATAGCATCATGTATTATGAAAGAGATGAAAGCTGCATCAGTGATAGGCAGTACGATATGATATCACAACAGCTCGTACATCTGCAGTCTTCAGTTGATGAAGAGGAGTTCAAGAAGTCGACGTATTATTACGTCATGTATGATTTCGATGGCTCCACAGGTTTCCATTTATACTCGCGGTTGAATAAAAAGGACAAGGAGTGGCTTGGCCGGATTGCAGATATGGTGTACAAGCAGTGGAAGAACGACACCACTCCTGAACAACGAAAGGAGGCATTGAGGTGATAAGACAAAAAGAGCTGGACATGCACACTCATGCTGGTCGGCAGTGCATTGGCTTCAGTTATACACTTCAAGGTGAAGACGGCAAGATGCTCAAGGCTGATTTCAATGCAGTTGATTATCATGGTGGCAAACCGAAAGAGTGGCGGATGCAGATAGTTCTTGATAGAACGAGGGATGCAGACAGCCAAGTGTACAATTTCGGTTATATCATGCCAAAGGCTGGCTTGCCATTAGAATTGATCGCCGCCACTGGACTGAAGTACTTCCAATTGTACATCAAAGAGGAAGTACAGATGAAGTCCAACATCGATATGACGCTTGGTCCCGTATTGGAGGGCATGTGATGGAGCAGTTTATGAAAATCGTTTTGGTGGCACTGGCTTGTCCGTTGTTGCTTCCACTGGTAATCAATGAGGAGGTCAACGATGAAGAGATCAGGCAAGTTCTACCGGAATAACGAAAAGGAAATCATGGCCCGCTTAGGACTGCAACCAACAGTTAATTCTGGTTCAGGGTGGGTGCAGAAAGAAGACGGCGAATCTGATGATGTGTTGTGTCAGTTGAAAAGCACAGACGCCCAGAGTATCAAGATTGATAAGAAGGATTTGGATGTGTTACAATCGAATGCAAGTGTGACGCATAAGCTACCGGTGTTTGCAATCCAGTTCCTGAGGACTGATGAGGTGTATCTGGTGATCAAGCCGGAACTCTTATCGGAAGTAGTGCAGTTCATTGAAACCGGAGAAAAGGTGGACAATGATATATTGGACATCAATATAAGTGAGCATGAGGAACTTGGCACATCTACACGGCGTATCAAGTCAAGCTCAAGTGCACGGGACAGCTTCGCGGATGAAGTGGAACAAAAATTCAAGAAGAAAGGAAAATCTGCTACATGAGTGAGAAAATTGTAGTGAATCAAGTGGTCAAGTATGGCGGGCACAGTCTTGCAGCAAGTGGGTCTGTCAACCTTACATTGAAGGCTGCTTATTCTGAATTGGTCGGTACGATCAAAATGACGCAGATGCTCAACAACGACATTATTGTTAAGGCACGTGTGCCCAACCTCAAGCCGATGAAGCTCGGCATGTTTCGGTTGAAGAGCATCAATATTGATGACGACGGTGAAAGCACGATCAAGCTCAATGGCTTGAACGACTACATCGAAATGGACAACCTGAACACTCTGCCAATCAAGGGCGAGGACGTTGAGTTGTTCTCCGTCAGATACGAAGTAATTATCGAGGAGGACGAAGACGGTGGCGAAGACTAAAACGGAATACCATGAAATCTCCCGGGCCAAGGTTACCAAAAGTCGGAACGTGATCATCAGTCATTGTTCCCGTGGAGGGTTTACCATAGCTCAGCAGTTAGTGGCTAAAGAGGAAGGCGAAAAGGAAACGGCTGTGTTTCTGAAGGGTGCTTTCCATGTTGATGAAGTTGGTGGGCTTTACGAGCTCCGCGATGCAATCAATTTGGCCATCAAGATCTCTGAAGAGGGATTTGGGAAAAAAGAGGAAGAACATTGGGATGATGAGGATTAGAAAATCTTTTCGAGAAATCCGGAAACAATTTTCAAAAACCTGTTGACTTCCATTCGATTCTAGTGTACAATGTAATCATAGCAAGATTGAGAAACCAATTTTGCAAAATGCCTTAGAATGGCAACAACCCAGTAAGACCAACCACCACCAAAAAATCTAAAAACGAAAGGAACGGTACAAAATGAGAAACTGGACAATCAAAGAAGCAGTGGACACGATTCGCGAGGGCACCGACTTCGCAGGCATGAAGGAGATTGCGGCGTTCAATCCTGTATTCTTCAAAGCTGTTTGTGAAAACGACGTAGCCGGTGTAGCTGCGCTCATGGGCGAGAAGTTCACCCTCCGCCGCCTGTCAAGAGAGGCACTTGACGATGTCGATGAGAATGAAGACACCGAAACAAGTGTGGATGAAAAGGCGACTGCTCCGAAGAGCAAAAAGGCACCGGCCAAGGCTGTTGTCGACGACAAGTCCCTCGAGGACATGACCACCAAGGAACTGATCGCTGAGTGTGAAGCTCGCGGCGTTAAGGTTCCGAAGTATGGCAAGAACAAGACATTCTATCTTGAAGCTCTTGCCGGTGCAGATGGCGCCGACGAGGTTGAGGATGACGAGGCTGAAGAGGAGAACCCTTACGAGGGCAAGAATGCAATGTCTCTGTTCAAGATGTGCAAAGAGCGCGGCATTAAAGCCGAGCCCCGTCAGAAGGCAAAGGTGTATATCGATCTGTTGACAGCCGATGATGCTGCTGGCGACGAAGACGTCGAGGATGAAGACGACAGTTGGGCCGACGAGGCTGAAGAGGAAAAGAAGCCCACCGCCAAGGCTCCTACAAAGGGCGCCAAAGAGAAAGCTCCTGCCAAGAGTGGTAAGAAGGCTGAGCCGGCTGCTGACGATGAGGAATGGGATATCTAATCGGTGTCCAAGTCCGGTCGTAACGACAAGGGAAAAGCCGGATGTAGTTATGAGATGCATCCGGCTACTTCTCTTATTTACAGAAAGGAGTAGACCATGACGACTGAACAGATTCTCCTATTAGACGGCACGTACAACGAAAATGATAAAAAGACGATACAGAAAGTGTTACGCAAGATCAAACCACTTTCGAGATACTCAGATGAGGAAAGAGTGCCCATCGAGGCACTGGAGAAAATGGTGACAGTGATCACCACCAAGTACGCAATCCAACCACAATGGATAACGTGTACTTATCATGGCGAGTTAGCAGGACAGTATGGGCATTACAGTTGTGGTGTCAAAACGTCGGATACACATGCATGGTTAGGAACCGTGTCAACTCGGTCTTTGTATGACTTGTTGTCGAAACTGGTTATCTTCATGTATGCACAAGTCAAGTCCGGTTCGATCATACTGAGGGCTGACATTGCCAAGAAGTCCACGGAGGTCGTTGAAGATGAAGACGAGTGAAATACTCCAATTGGACTGTAGAGAAGCAAATAACCGGCAGATCATTCAAAAGGTACTCCGCAAGGTCAAGCCATTAGCGGACAGCCCTGAAAAGAATGTGCCGTTACCATTGATCGAAAAACTGATTACTCTGTTGAGTAAAAAGTACAGCATGTCGATTAGGGAGTTTGTTCCTGATGTGCACAGTAACAGTACTGGCATGATATGGCGTGCTACTATAACGAACGATGCAAACTTCCAGGTGCTGCAGACTGTACATGGACTCTCGGTATATGAGGTGTTTGCCAAGAGTGCCATCTATATGTACAGCATGAGGGAGAAAATCGATGAAAGGAGATAACATGCAAATACGAGTATATACTGACGGTGCATGCAGTGGCAATCCTGGTCCTGGTGGCTGGGCAATGGTATTCAACACTGACAAGCAATGTAAAACGTATGGCGGCTATGATGTGGAGACAACCAATAATCGTATGGAGCTGACCGCCGTTAATGAATGTCTGAAGAAGATAAGCAAGCATAAGTCCAAGGACGATGTGTTTGAGATATATTCGGACAGTGCGTATGTGATTAACGCAATTGTCAAGAAGTGGCTATATGGGTGGCAAGGAAATGGTTGGAAAACTAAGACCGGTGACGATATCAAGAATCGTGACTTGTGGGAGCAAACAAGCAAGTACCTACAACTGATTGAGACAACCGGCCAAAAGGTGACGTTCGTCAAAATTAAAGGCCATGCCGGTAATACGTTCAACGAAATGGTTGACAAGCTGGCAAAAGAGCAAAGCATAAAAGCACAATCAGTAAGGTAGGTGAATTTGATGGCAAACCCAAAAGTAATGTACGGCCAGCAATTGGCTAAGAAAACATTTCGTGGTGCTGATCAAAAAGATGCGTATTTGAAAGCAGTCAAGTGGTACGCATCGAATATCCTGGCTTCAGAGAAGTTCCACGACATCATGTGTGAATACATAAAGCTCAATGATGGAGGTGTGACGTTGGTCTTATGGACGACTATGAGCCAATCGGAAATCATGGACAACCATTGCCAGTGTTGCAGAGAAATGCATCACAGCTTCTTCATTAACGAAGACACGCATTGCGACCGATGCAGTGCGATCAGCTTCCAAAAACGCTTGGAGTGGAAAATGGGCATCAAGCTCGATTACTACAAAGAGATACTACATAAACTGATCGGTAAATGAGAAAGGAGAAACGGCATGAAGAATGCTTTGAAAATGGTTGCAGATGCAACGAAGACGATAGTGTACGATATCGTGTACTTCCTAACATTCAACGCCAGATATCTGGCAGTCCTGATTGAGGTGGCTTGTCCTTTCGGTATGTTATTCCTTGGACAGCAGTTGGTACTGAAACGTGGTTACATAGGAGTCGGCGGAGAGATCGCCATTCCGATCATCGTTGTCCTTGTGGTGTATTACATGAAGGAAATATCCAACCGATGCAATAAGGGTACATGTATTCCAATCCCACACAAAAGGTTCACTGAGGTGGACCTTGAGAGTGGTGAAGTCAACGTACGCCAAGACAGGCTGCAGGAAATGATTCTGTATTTGGCAGATTTGGAAGATTGGTTGGAACGTAAAGGGTGGTTGTGATGGCTGCTTGGGATACGTTCACTAATCAAGCTCAGTGGGAGCAGTATTTGAAGGAACTGGTCAAGACCAATGATCGGGCACTATATAAAGCAATCGTACTGATCTACAAAAACCAGACCGATGAAGAGCAAATGAAGGGCCAGAGCTTTGAGGACAATTACGTAGGGTTCACAAAGTGGGATGCGGAAGAAATGACCGCCATAGCCCAAAAGATAATCCGTAAGCAAAAGCTGACAGATGGCGAGGTCGCCAAGTCCAGGAACAAGATGCAAAAGTATTGGAAGCAATTGATGGTGATATCGAAGAAGAATATCCAACGACGTGAAATGGAACAGTCACAAAGAGAGTTCGAAGAACAAAGAGCAGAATTCGAGTTGGAACAGGAGATACTCCGTCAACACAATGAAATACTGAGGCAGTGTGCCGAGGATGGCATATCATGTGGTTATGGGATTTGCGATGAATGTGTCCTGACCACTGGATTTCAAATGAAGATAGGAGACAATCTATGAGAGCCAGATACATACTACGACTACGGCTGATCATATCAAGTGCCATTGCGTTAGCAATAATGCTTTCAGTTGTGATCGTAGGTGCAACTAAGGCTGAGCCGCCAATTCAGCCTGTTCATAGTAATCAAGACGATTATCAGATGGTTTCTATATCAATGCCAATAGCCTTCGAGGAGCCGCCAGAATCGGCCGGAAACACGGTGATAGAAATTGAACCGGAAGAAAGCCCTCTGGAACAACAAATCGATTCTACGCCGTCCTACACGGCGGAGGAACTGGAGGCAGTTGCTCAAGTCCTTTCAGGTGAATGCTACGATGATGAAATCGAGGACAAACAGAATGTGGTGTGGGTGATTTGCAATCGAGTATCCGACGGACGTTTCGGTGATGGCATTGTTGATGTAATTACAAAGCCCGATCAGTTCATGGGATACTGGACACAAGGCAGAGAGATCAGCGAGAGCGATTATGCAGTGGCCGAGCAAGTCTTGAATGATTACTTCGATGGTATGGAGCCACCCCACGACTATCTGTACTTCACTGGAGGCACCGGAAAGACGAATAACTTCAGCCATACGTGGTGAAAAGAAAAATGAAAAAGTTCTCAAATATTTTTGGAAAACCTGTTGCCATTTATCGGTTTCTGATGTATAATAAATACATAAGGTAAAGGAAAACAAAAACCGATACCAAATAAAAAAATGTCTTAGGAGGACACAAAAATGTTAGAGAACAGAATTGAGAAAATCGAAAATAGCGGTTGGGTAATTGTGAACTTGGTACTTGCAGACGGCATAAAGGTGAACTTCGAAATGTCCGACGGAACTGAAGATGCAGTAGCATTCGAAGTTGTCCATATCTCTCAGTACGAAGAGAACGGCTACGAAGTCGAAGGCCTTGAGCTCACAACCTTGGAAGCATAACCATCGCCAACTAAAAGAATTCTACAGACGAGAACCGGTAGTGTAACAGCTATCGGCTTTTCGTTGTTTAGTGGGAAGCATACAGTGCTAAGTAATTGAGAAAGGAGTGGTGATCAAAGAAAAAGAAGATTGGAGGTAACACGATGGCAACGACAAAGAATATCCAGGTCGACGAGTGGCTTGAGGATGAAGATAATCTTCTTCTGCTTGAGAGTTGGGCTCGGGACGGTTATACAATCCAAGACATAGCAACACGAGTAGGTGTGCATGTGTCGACATTCAGAGGTTGGATGGCTGATTATCCTGAGATCAAGAAAGCAGTCAACACTGGTCGGGAGCTGGTCGATTATAAAGTAGAGAACGCACTACTAAAGGCAGCACTCGGGTTCAAGACGAGAGAAGTCAAAGTAGTCGCAACGATGAAGCATGGTGTGATAGTCGAGGAACGCAAAGAGGTAACGGATAAAGAGTTCGCACCAAACGTCTCAGCTATCACAGCATGGTTGTACAACAGGCAACCGAAGAAGTGGAAGAACATGAACAGCAAGGTCAACATGCTCGATGAGTTAGATGAAGACACAAGCATCCACATCACAGTGGAGCGAGCCACTCCGGCGAATATGGACTCAGACAGTACAACAGTTGACAGAGACGATGTAAGCATCAATACTGGTGTAAGCATCCGTAGAGCAACCAAAGAAGAACAAGAGGCAGCCAAGGCGGCAAGAGCAGCTCAATACGAAGACGAGGCTCCTGACGAGGACTGGGAAGCGATGATACAAGAGGACGAATCAGAGGTCAAAACGTCTACTGCCAATAAGCGTAAGAGCAGCGCAGAGCAAAAAAGTAAGAGTACAACGGTGTCCAGCAACAGTGCTAAAGGCAGTGCACAGAAGGACGCTATACAACACACGAACGAAGACGATGTCGACTACTGGCCAGACGACTGGGAAGACGAATAGAGAGGCAGGGTGAGAGTGAAGTGAGAATAGTAAAGAAGATAAGCCCTGCATTTGACGACTTCGTATTCAATTGGGATTATGAGCAGTACTTACTGATTGGTGGGTACGATAGTGGCAAGTCATATCACACAGCATTCAAGATCATCCTCAAGCTATTAGAGGAGAAGCGGAAAGCATTAGTGGTAAGACAAGTATACGAGACGTTGGGCGATAGTTGCTACGACCTGTTATGCGAGGTACTTGATAGTATGGGAATGCTTACAACAAGTCCGTATGAGTATCGAAAGAATAAGAACTTAGTAATAGCACTGAAGTCACCACTACGATTGAACTTCCACAATGGCAGCCGTATCATATTCAAAGGATTAGACAATCCAGAGAAGGTCAAGTCAATCAACGGTGTCAGTATTGTGTGGTTGGAGGAAGCATCAGAAGCCAGCCTTGCAGCATACGAAGAGTTACTCGGTCGTATTCGTACATACAAGATCAGTATGCACTTCATCTTGACGTTGAACCCGATAGGCAGAGAGAATTGGGTATACAGGCACTTCTTCAAACGTATGGATGAAGAGGAAGATGAAGAGATAGTGATCATGGACGAGAACAAGTTCTACGATCGAAAGTGCTTAGTGAAAGACGGGACGTATTATCATCACAGTCTACCGACAGACAACCCTTGGTTGCCAGCGTCGTATTTGAAGCGGCTTGATAAGCTGCAAGAGTATGATCGGTATTTGTACATGGTGGCAAGATGGGGACGGTTCAGTGCTACTGGGACAAGGGTGCTTCCACAACTGGTTATTGCTCCTAATGCAGACACGTTCAGGAAGGCAATTGATCAGCTCGGTCCTGAGAATCAGTACTTCGGTTTTGACTTTGGTTTTGAAGAGTCGTACAACGCCGTTATCAGTATGTCGGTGGATTTGCAGCACGGCATTCTGTATATAT
>LSQA01000052.1_pt1 | contig 23396 bp, 14 predicted proteins | sample 651271 | NCBI WGS metagenome assembly LSQA01 (sample SAMN04438314, study PRJNA306036) | termite gut metagenome | isolation source: viral DNA filtered from gut of termites from termite colony 3 | host: Coptotermes formosanus | place: USA: New Orleans, Cypress St. | collected 2013-06-21 | reverse complement strand
TTCTGATGGTGTTGATGTTTGGTAGATGATTAGAGAAACGCAAGGGACTCCGCAATGCATATCTTCGGCAGCGTAAGAATGGTATAAGAGAAAGGCCAGATGGAGAGCAAGACTTATATCCTTTATACGCTACACCAAAAACAGAAGCTGATATTCATAAACTTGGTGAACGTTTACCACCAGATTATGGTCATACTGGTAAAACATTTAATAGTTCTGAAGATGAAGAGCATGAAGGTCAACCTGCATATCTTCAACTGCCAGAAGGTGATTTTGTATTTGAAGATGGCGTCGCTAATAATGACCCAATGGCGCACTTGAAAAGTAAATTAGACAAACAAGTTGAATTAGATAAAAATAATCCTTTTGACCGTGGCGTATCAGGTTTAGGTGTTAATTGGAACTTGCCAAATAAACGAACGCGCCGTGATGAATTATTCTTTGCTATTCGGTCATTACAAATGGACAGAGAACGCAAGAAACTTATTGAAGGTCATGCCAAACAATACAAAATACCAAAATTGCAGGACATGGACAGTGAGATGCTTCTTGCTGAATTCAAACCTGAAAAAGTGTTTTGCCTTCGCGTATTGCTTGGCGATAACGTTCAAAGTGAATAGGTCCATATCGTGCAATATCGCCATAACAACGACCATCCGCAACAGCTTTCATTTCAGCAGGACTTGACATCAATGACCAACCAGCTTGTTTAACTGTGTGCGCCAAATCAGGGTCATATTCAAATGCACGTTCGTCTAATGCCTTAAATCTACGTGCTATTTCATCTCGGTCAAGTTGCGTATTAGGATGTACTTCCAAATAGTCATTAACACGGCCCATATATTCTCTACGTTGCTGCGCCAACAGTATTTGCGGTTTAAGTCTGTCTATATCATTTAATGACGTTATTTCACCGGTAAAACCAAACTCATTACCGTATTCTTCTAGTTCGTCGCTATAATCTTCAAAAAACTCTTTTAATTTTTTACGGACAGCATCTTTATCTTTTGAACTTTTCGCTATATTCTTTAAGCCTCTAAATGAAACAAAGCGTCCTAATGCGCGACGCAATTTTCTTATAGGCTCATTTTCATTACGCGTGTACTTTACGTAATCTTTATACATATTTGCATAATCTTTATCATCATACATAACGCCAGCATAACTTGGGTCATGGTCCAATATAACCTGTTCTTCGCGTGCTTTTTGAGCTTTCCATTGGTCATAAGGAAGTATAGGATAAAATGGAGCAACCTCATCTAATGCGGCAAAGTATTCTTTGAATTGTGGGTCTATCTTTTTAAGTATCGGCCTTGGCAACAAACCAACGCTAGTACGTTCGTCACCATGAATTACGCCAGCACGCGCTAATCTACGGATATTGGTATTTGGAAATAACACAAACTCACTGTCATTTGTAACTAAATCGCCTTCTTTATTAAAATGTGCAGTGCCACGATTAGATTTGTACCACGCGTCAAGATGCTTTAATGGTCTGCCTTTTTTATCAAAACCAGTAAGATTGTATTTCTCATGTGGCAATTTATAATCACTTTCGTGCATCTTTTGTAATTCGGCATAGCGCGCATTCATTTTTGCTATTTGTTCTTGCGCGCCTAAAATCCACGCTTTATGCCAATCTACCTCACGTGGGTCTACATTGCCTTCTTGTAATTCTTTTGTAAGCCTTTGTACGTACCTTTCACGATGGTATATTTTTTTATCAAGCTCCTCCATCTCTCGTGAACGCGCAAGAGACCGCTCTTCTGGTGTTACTTGTGCATTCAAGCTAGGTGGTATAAGCATTGGTTGTTTTCTAAACGTGGCTAATGATACGCGGTTAGTAAATCCTTGAGCACCTCCAACGCCAACTTTCTCATGCTCACTTAATACTTCATGTAACAAACGCTTATGGTATTCATCTTGCTCAATCGCACGTAACTGTGCTTCTGGAATAGCAGCTCTTAAATCATCGTACTTATTTATAAACGGATGCTTTTGTGCATAGTCTATTTTTTTCTTTAAGTAACGTATATATGCCTGCGCAGGCGTATCATCTTTATTACGTTCTGGCGTAGAATGTGTTTGCAAATTACGCTCTACGCGCATACGATTATCTTCTTCAAGACGTGGCAATAGCGCACGCATTTTAGCTTCGAGCTTTTCTATTTCGGGGCCATATATTTCTTGGTCAGACATCAGTCGCGCTTGTTTAGCTTTTACATTCTGCCCTGGTTCAATTGCCATTATAACCAATCTCCAATACTCGGACCATTAACATTATCAATGCGCGCCCATGCACTCTTATCTTTGCCCAAGAAGTTTTTAAACGCATATTCAGCTTCAGTAAGTTCTTTGCCGACACCCATTATCGTGCTTTCATTGAACGCCGCGAACTTATCAGCAAGACGCGCGACGAGGAGGCGATACATCTCCGGGGCAGGGTATACCAGCAATGTATCCGGCGTCCACCCCAATTCTTTGATAGCTTTACTGCTGTCAGGCTCATTGTGGTCATATACTATTACCCCCAGGCCTGTTTTGTCATTCCACTTTGCTTGATAGTATTCTACGTTACTATTACGTCCTGTAAAAGCAAATGGATTATATTCAATGAACTCATTTTCATTCGGCAAATCACGATAGAAACCAGACCAATATTCGCCGGTAATTTTGTGCTGATACGTTACGAATACATACGGAAAATCACAGATAAATGAGACAATGCTCCATTCTGCCGCTGTACTTTGCGTATTATATGCAGGCGCAAAAAACGTATCACCTGCCACGTCAGCAATACCTGCCATGCCATTGCGATAATGGAAATCAATATGTTGAGGCTGTCCATTAAACTCTACCCAACCTTTATCGCCTACATTAGGTAATCGAGTACGTATTTCCCAAAGATTATAATTCTGCGGCATTGAATTAAACTTTGATGGCAAATTGTCAGGGTCAACGTATAACTTCGGGTCTCTATTATCTCTGGTAAAGAATATCTGTGGCGGCTGTGGAATATAATTCAGCCATACAGCGCGCCGTTCAGCGTCAGGGCAATAAAGGTCAAAACCGCTAATATGGTACGTATTCCAACCATTAAGGTCATTATAACCTGAAGCACGGAATATCTCACGATTATACCTATTTGGTGTTTGCGCCGCGTATACTTTGATACTGTTCTTGATACAAGGTGGTAATTTAGTAAGTTTTTTAGTTAAACGTATCGTCAATGAATAATAACCTTCATCAACAAGCGCAAGCTGATTATACATATCAGACCACGTATAATTGAGATAGTTAATACAATCAGACCAACTGTACGAGTTCAATGCTTTTGTTTGCGCAAGGCGCATAGCATCTTCAAGAGCATCACTTGCATAAGGCTGTACGTTAAGTTGAAGCATTATGGCGTAACTCCTGTACCTGGTTTTGTAACTTTCTTGCCTGTTACCAACTCAACTAGTTTAACGATAAAATCACCAGTGCCATCAAGTGCCGTTAATGTTGTATTTAATGCACCATTTGCCATTGTAAGCAATTTAGTAAGATATGGCTCAATATCCGCATTATTTTTGCCACCTTCAAGTGCACCAGAAATATACGCAATAACTTGTGCTATAGTTAATTGCGCAATCTGACTAGACAATTGTTCATAAGGTATTTCACCATTTGCAAAAGCACTCATTGCAGGTCCAATAGCTTCTGCTTGTGCATATTGTTGGATAGACATAGTTACACCTAGTGCTTTCTGCATCAACATCATTGCAGCTACATAATTCTTCGACCTAACATAATGCTGTATTAAACCAATAGCACGGTCAGGTATATTCAAATTCTGTAGTTCTTGTCTAAACTGTTCTTCATTAAGCTGCCGCCACATGTCAAAACGTTCTTTAAGTCTGCGCATACCTTCATTCTGATTAAAGAACTGTTCCTGATAATGCTGATTAACCAGAAGATTAGCTTCGTCAAGTTTCTTTTGATACGCTTGCTGCCGTAAAAATTGTTCCTGCGCCAGACCATGTTGACGTATATCACCTTGCGCTTGCCGTAACTGGTCCATCTGCTTTAAGTCTTGCGTATCAATTTTCTCTACCGGTTTCCATGCGTCACCATATGTTATTGTGCTAGACGTAGTTGGACCACCTGTAGTTATAGTCGGTCCAATGTATCTGTAACGCGCATTATAAGCATTTGCAAGACGCGCATATTTGTCAGTGTCCTCATGCGAAGAAAGATTAGCGTTCCATTGAGGCCGTCCAGTAAGATACATCTGATACATCAGTGGCATATTCTTTACCTGACGCGCGTGATAATCGTCAAATATATCGCCAAGCCAATTAGGACCAAAATCGTAACCTGCATAAGGATTAAAACCAGCATTATTGCCAGGGTCTAGATTTGCTGTCAATGTAGAAGGTTTAGTAGGCAGTTCGCCAGTGGGCTTTTTCTCTGCCACCACTTTGTCTTTTGGTGTAGACGAATTCGCGCTTTGACCACCGCCATCACCAGCTAATTTTAATTGTGCTATTGCTTCTGCAGCTGTCATTTTAGCGCCTCCTCTATCGCATCTAATTTTTTATTCCATGCTTTTCTAGCTTCAGGCGTACTTAACATTTTATTCCAATTCTCTTTGTCACTACTGACTTGATTAACTAATGAACTCATTCTGCTCTCTGCTATTGTTAAGTCACCTTTAACTTTATTCTGTTCAATTAAACCACAATATTTAATAGCACCAAGCATAGCGTCTACTAACTGTTCATATGATGCTTCTGGCACAACACGTTCCTCTTTATTAGTTGTTTCTGATTGCGTACTAGACGTTTCTTTTTCCGGCGCTTTACCTTGTGCGCCAATCTCATTGCCTATATTACTAGATAATAACGCGCTCCAAAAAGGATATTGAAATGGTGGCGCGCCATAACTTCCATCAGGTTTTGGTAAATTAGGCGGATTAAATATAGGCTGTGATGGCTTAAATGAGGGACTATTCTCTAATCCGGCCTTTGTATTTTCTAATAATGCTTTAGGTACAACACGACCAGTACCATGATTAAATTGTGGTATTCCAGCGCCTGGTTGTGTAGCTGCAGTTGTAGCACCTAAACTAGTTATAGTATTCTGTAATGCTATAGGCGCCAATGCTTTTTGGCCCATATATTTGTTGCCATATTCTAATATTTCATTTACACGCGATGGATTTGATAGTGCAGCACGGTGAAAATCTTCATATTGCGGATTACTAAACTTACCACTAGGTTTCCAATATCCATTCCGTTCTAACCAACGGGCACCTTCATAATTCCAATTCGGTTCAGATAATGACGGCAACGGCTCATCAGTAGGTTTATAATTTTCCATCGCGCGCTTTAAGTTTTCAGGTACAGTAACATTTTTACCAGATATTTGGTCACGTGTATTATCAAGACCTTGGCGCATTTGTTCAGGTAACAATTCGCGCTTCTTTATATTATACGCCGCTGTTACACGAGGGTCTGCGCGAACATTTACAGGTATAACGCTTATATAGTATCGTTCCAAATCCTGCGTTTTTAGCGCGCCGTTTATTTGAGAAATAGCATGCTTTACATCATCTTCAAATGCCATGCTTAAGTTCCTTTATCTCTCTAGCAAGGTCTGCAATAGCACCTGCATTCATTAACGCTAAACGACCGGTATCAACAACCTTGTAACCGGATTTATCGGTTTGAACGGCAGCCGGATTAACCTTTTCAATATCCTGCGCCATCGGGCCGATGTGCTCTTGTTTCGTATCAATGCTAGGGTCAACTTTTTTAGCTTCGTCTTTGTATGTATACTTGTAATTCTTGATATATTCAGCGTATTTACCAAGTGTGTCATCTTTCCAGATGTCACCTTCTTTCTCAAAATTATGGTCATCATCCATTTCACCTGCTGCCTTTACCAATGTTTTAATTTCGCTAATAGTGAAAGGAGGTCCACTTTCAATTATAGCTGCCGCTGTTTCTTTTATATCTACGCTATCATGTATCTTTTTTACATCTTCATCAGAGAGAACAGGATGAAATACATGAAGCATCGCTGCAGCACGACGTGCTAATATATGATTATGCTCGTCCATTTTGTCCTGTCCTTTTTGCTACAACAGCCTGCAAACCTTGTGTATTTGCCAAGTTAGCAAGTACATGCTGGAAACCTGGCCTGTTGACATCAATACCTTTTGACTGTGCCCAGTGCACATAATTCTGTAATCGTTTAACAAGTGCAGATTGCATCGCGTCTAATTGCATATGTCTAGATACATCTTGCAATGTACTACCAGTACCACCACCAATAGTTTCAGGAATTATAGCACCTGTTTCACTTAATGCTTTTGAACTGTCCGCGGCACCTTGGCCTAGTAAACGTGCCCAATCACTAAATTGTCCAATGCTCGTGTTTCCAAATGCAGATTTTTGCATATCACTAGTATTATCAAGAATTGAAGGTATATTGCCTAATGCTTTAGCGCCTTCACCTGCTATTGTTCCAACTGCACGCGCGCCTGAACCAGCGACTTTTCCAGCGCCTGCTAATAATTGACCAAATAAGCCTAATGTAGGCCAACCAACACTGCGCATTACATTTTTTACATTTTCTTTACGTTCTAGATTTTTAACTTTTTGCTCAGCTTTTTTTGCTTTACGTTTCGCTTCAGCTTGTTTAGCTTCTTGTAATCTACGTTCATCCTCTAGTTGCTGATTAACGTCATTATACATACTATCATGCGCTTCTTGCGTATTATCATACGCATTCATGCTATCAATATCAGCATCAATATCATCTACTAGAGGCTGCGTAGTCGATGGTTCCACATCATCTAAAGGAGGCGGTTCTAAAGGTGGTTGTTCTGCATCATTATCATCTAATGGAGGCGGTTCTAAATCCTCAAGGTCTGGCAATATATTACTATCCGGCGGCTCTTCAGGCGGCTCATTTGCTGCTTGACGCTGTTCTACATAATCCGCTAATTCTTGCTTATCTGTATATTCGCCAGCATCTTTTTTAGAGTTTAACGCATTCAAATCTACGTCATCTGGCAATTCAAATTGAAGTTCAGCAGGTATTTCTACAGCGGCGCGCTCTTCAGGCGTAGTAGACAAAATAGCATCATCCATCTCTTTTTCAATATCGCGGTCCATTTGGTAATCAGACAAATCATTAGGAACTTCAAAGTCCTTATCTATATTAGCGAACTCTTCACGGTCTTGCATTGCTTGTCTACCGAGATTTTTAACTTCAATACGTTTGTTACTTGTATTATACGTGTCTTTATTACCTGCAGATTTGCGGTTCTTTGCTTTAACTTCACGACCGCGCGCATAACCTACAGAGTTTGTTAAGCCTAATACTTGTTTTAATGCGGCTCTATCAAATGCCATAAGGTCTCCTCAAAGCACTCGCCATATTACGCGTTCGCTTTTTAAGACGATAATCAGAGACAATCTTCTTAACATAATTAAGGTCTGGCTTACCATCTTTGACACCTTCCTGCGGAATTACATATTCGCCTTTATGCACAACACCAGCAGGTTCATACTTATCACCATCACCGGTATATCCACCTTTGAACTTTTGTTCAGCGCCAGTACCCGTACCAGTTACAGTAGTAGAGATGTTGGCAGGTACTAATGTTGTCTCTCGCGATTTACCTTTGCCACCTTCACCTAATATGGAAAGACCAGGGTCATCACTTATTTTAGATACGCCAGCTTTTTCAGCTTTCCGTGCCCATTTTATCCAATTGTCATGACCGCCAGATTTAGCATCTGCCTCTAATGCCGCGATACCTTCATCAGTTAAGGTTTTCTTTACTGCAGCATCACCTTTGAAATCAGAAAGTGCTTGGTCTACGCGTTCATTTACTTGCTGTAAGTCTATTTGTTCAGGTGCTTCATCTTTAGGTGGTGCGCTACTGCCATCATCTGCAGGCGGTCCTTCGTCCTCATCATCTGTAGGTGGACCTTCTTCAGCTACGCCTTGTTCTTTTTTCGGATTACCTGCTGTTATTCTATCTGCCTGACCTTGAAATTCAGCAATTTCTCTAGCTTGCGCATCTAATGCGGCATTGCCTGCACGACGGTCTGCAGCAGATTGTTTTAAATTAGTTACCTTATCTAATTGCTGATTAGCCTGGTCACGGTGTCTTATATTTTCATCTACTACTTTACCTATATCAATTTTCTTTGGTCCGCGCGCATTAAGAACAGCAGCACTACCTGCATTAGCTGTTTGCTGCTGCATAGCTTCTGCATTTTCAGCAGAACTTTCAGCTATTCCACGTTCAGTAGCTTCTTGTTTAGCATTTTTTATTTGCTGGCGCGCTTCTTGTTCTGTTTTAGACGTCTCACCTGCGTTTACATCTTGCACGTGCGCAGCTTCTTCTAGTTCTGGCGCATTAGGCGCTGTAACACCTTGTGCTGCAACTTTACCAGCCATTTGACCAATACCTTGTGCAGCACCTTGAACAGCGCCAATACCAGCTTGTTTCATATCATATTTAGCTTGCGATGGTTCAGCATCACCTTCTTGTTTAACAGGTTCAGCATTTGGGTCTGCTTGATTTTGTTGCGCATTTTTAGCCTGTTCGTCTTGCCACGCTTTTGTAACTGCTTTTTGATTAACTGGTCTATTACCGGGCTCAGTCCATTGACCACCTTTAAAGGTCATAGTAACCCTGCCAAGTGTTACTGTAGCACCTTCAGCAGGCTGTTGAGATTGCTGATTAGTGTCTATAGATGTTGCCATAATTCACTCCAATTTTACATTCATTATATCACATTTAGTTTTGATAATGAATGTACTAATCTTTATTGCTCTTGCAATTCCTGAACATCCACTTGAGATGTTGCCAGAGGCTGCGTTCTCCGTTTGGTAATATCTTTGGTGAATAATGCCAAGTCTTCCAAAGCACATAGGCCATCACCCCACATATACAACCGCTCGCGATTACCAATACCATTATTAGACTGATAGCGCATAGTATAGTAACCATTTTTGAAAAGCTCCTTGTATAAGAATATATGCGTAGGCCTAGCAAGCAATGTGCCACCTTGTCCTATAGTTTCACCAGCAACATTGAATGATATGAATTCATTTTGCTCAAACAGTTTGTCAACTTGTTCTGTCCAAGCGAATGTTAGTTCCCATTCAAACTTGCAGTCAGTCTCTTCATCAATACCAAGCATTGCCGTTGCAGCACGCCATGGATTATGCGTCCAGCCATATACAGCACCTAATGATGCTTCGGTGTGCCAATCGTCATAGTGCCAACCATATTCACGACGTTTAGGCCATTCTTCACGGTCAAGTTTAAGCCATTTCCGTTTATTTGACTTAATCTGGTCATACATACTTTCAAGTATTATGAACCTATTAACTGCGCAACGTTTCGGACCTTGATAAACCATGCCACCAGCCATTGACAGTATCTTATAATCAGACCGCTGGTTGTATATAGTTTCATTGGCAGGATATACTTCACCAAGCACATTACCATCAAGGCGAAGGTTTACATAACCTTGAACATCATCAACAAGTATACCATCAGTAAGAAGCGCCTTAAACATAACCTCTTGATTAACAAAGTCCCAGCGACCAGTTCTAATGTCTGTGAACCTATTGAATATCTCTTTCTTGTTAAGGTCTCCACCACCACTATACGTATAGTACATTCGAGTAGCAGCTGAATAAAAGAATGCTTCTTTTGTAGTAGCACCGATAAAAGTAAGACCAGCAGATGGAACCTTTGTTTCTAGGCCTAACATACCATCTTTTGTAGTTATCTTACAAATATATTCTTCTGTTGCGCGCCATGCGTCATCATAAATATTAAAATCTACAGAAGACGGCGCTTTATATTTACCTTGTGTATTTCTACTGTCAGTACATAGTGACGTAATGCCATCAGGTGTATGCAACCGATAAGGCGCTATTGTACGTATAACAGCTGGTAATGTAGATAAAGTTTCAGTGTGTATAGGTATACTGTACCTTTTTAAATCTCTATCTTCACCAGGTATATTTATGTCTAGACCTTTCTCACGTACAGTATCCATAACCTGATTTGCCACCTGCTCATTATCACAAGTAGTCATGTTCAAAACAGGTGGGCCATCAAATAAACCAAAGAAATCCGATGGCGGTATTATATTTGAACGTTTGAAATGGTTATTTATTATAAAAGCATATTGATGCACGCCAAATGCACTATTAAGACCATTACCACCTTTCCATGACAAAATACGATTGAACTGCCCATCAAAAGAATGATATGCTTTAGCTTCTTGCACAGAGTTAATTTTATTTATATTCAATGCAATACATGTTGGTGTAACGGCCCATGGTCTCAAGTAATTATAATCAAATGTATCTTTAACTTCGATAGCAGTATATGGACATGCTATACCAAAGAAATTAGGCAATTCAATTATATTATCAGTAGGTCCATCGATTAACTTCACATCGTCCATTGAATACGCAAGTTCAAAACCATTAGCAGCTTGTACACCGATTTTGTATTTCTGTGAGATAACGTAATCATGAATAGGCGGCGCTGGAAAAATATAATCACAACAATTAACTTGCAGATTTTTTAAATCGCCCTCTGGCAACATTTTAACTATACCTTCTACACATCCCATACCAATAGGCAATGCCGCAGCATTATTTACAACAGATGGTACACTAACATCTTTAGGCGCCGCAATGTATCCATCAAAAGGCATACCTGAACCACCAAAGAAACCTTGCAACATTGGCAAAAGTGTTGCATCTGACGTAATAGCGCTGGCTGCATATGTGCCACCTGGTATAGTATTAAGTTTACCAGATAATTTTAAATGAATTGGCGCCCAACGAACTGCATTATCGATACGTTCTATGGTTATAGTATTACGGTGCTCTGCATCTGCACCAAAAACTGGCCAGAACATCGACATAGGCTTATTACCGTATGAATGCGTTGCTTCTGTATCAATACTATTTCTATTCGCGCCGCCATGAGAAAAGCCACGTACTGTACGTCCAAGCATATTATATATTGCAGGTATTACGGTATCTCTACAAAATTCAAGCCATGTTACCATAGTACGTATCATTGCTGTACCACCTTGCATACCTGAAGATAATATCTGTCCAAGTGGCAGGTCTGTACCAGAACCTAACGCGTATATACCAATTGTATAGTTACCAGATGCTTTAGCTAAATCTAAAAGTACCTCTAACGCTACTTTATTGGCCATAAGCTGCGCTGCAATAGTTAATTGTGACAAGAACTCTAATGGCATAAATATACCATAACGCTGCATTTTAAACCGTATTTGCGCGATACCTTGTACTACAGCTTGGCCGATAAATTGGTGATTAACATAACCAGGACCAGCCCAGCATTGGTTACCGTCATCTATACTATAAAACATAGATAATGATAAATGTTCAGTAACAGACGTTTTAGTTGAATACGTATAGCCGCTCATTGTTATTGAAGTAGATATAGCATCAAGAACTGCATTAGCAGCGAATTGACCTAATTTTCTACCAGACGTATCATCACTCGTGCCAGAACCACGTGATGCGTCTGCTTTTAACTCGTCCATTAGCGCATCACCAGCTAATGAAACTATAGTTAATGCAAAGGCCATTAAACCAGCAAATGTACCTGTATGCAGTGCGTATGTTGCACCGCCTGTAAAACGTTGTGCACTAATATCTCTATCAGATTTGCCATCATCACTTTTAATAGGCAAATGGTTACGTATAACATATGCAGATTGATGTAATGCTGCTGCGTTGTATATAGCAGAACCCATGATAACCGATAAATATTGATATGAAGGTGTCATATAGCCTGCAACAGTTGCTAATGTGCCATTCTGACCAATTAAACTAAACAAACTAATATTTTGAGGTATGCTATCAAAACCATGCATACCTTGTGCTAATGCAAGCTCATATGCAAATCCATAATTATTTTGCAATGGAATAGTCTGCATAACAAATGCGCGGTTTTCAAATGTATAATGCGATACAATACCATTTAATTGCGCAAAAACAAACCATAATGACGTGCCACTACCGTATATTAAACCATCAGCGCCAGCACCTCTTGTATAAGGGTCGCCAGGTGTGTAGGCTTTTGCATCTTTAAAATGTGCAACATCATGAACAGTGCCTATAAAACCTAGATTGTTACAATAGTTAGCAGGATATTGGCCACCAGTTAAACAACCAGTATGTCCAACGTTACCATAGCCATTTATTATTTCAAAAGTACCTGGATTATCAAGACGTAATCTAATAGCCCATTGGAGCATGCCTCTACTCAATACAAGACCGATTATAAAATCATTGCCAATATGCGTAGCGCTTATTTTTCCAGAAAGCAATAATCCATTTATATCTAATTCTACAAATGCAGAAATAGCATTTGTTCTCAATGCGCTAGGATATGCTAATTTAACAACAGGTACATTTATCTGTTGCCAAACAGGATTAAGAAAATTAGCCGCTTGAATATCTGTTATAAATAATAAGGCAATATACGTTCCTTTATTCTGTAACTTATAAACAATAGGTGTTGTATTAAGCGCGCTAGATACGCCATAATATGTATCGCCTGTATTAAAGAAATTACCACGTTTAGCTTGTTTATCTATTTCCCATCTATCACCATCCCAATCATGCAATAGATAACTACCTGTGCTATCTTTCTGTTTTCTATATAACGTCAAGTTATATTTAGATAGCTCTAATACATATTCAGCATCTATCCACCAAAAATGTTCAACAGTAACATTATTAGACCAAAATTGTTTAACGGCCATCATTATATCACCAATAGGCCTAGTATATACACTCCTAGGCGTTGGCCAATTATCACGGACGTCCGTTACAGAATATTCTAACATTGATTGTAGATTACGGCCAATATAAAGATGATACGTAATACCATTATAAATGAATGTTAAAACAAGTTCATTATTGACATACTCAACGCTTATGTATTCAACAGTATCATCTATAAGTTGAAAAATACCTTTAGGAAGATATTGCACGTCTGCTTTATTTGCTTGCGTTACAAATAATTTAACCGTATTAGGCGTCAAGCTTATATCCAATAACTCAAAGTCTGTATAATCAGTGTATAAGCCAGAACGTGAAACTTGACCATTGCTTAATTTAACAAAACTTGCGCTTGCTTCAAGCATTGTTATTGCAGATAATATACCTGCACGGTCAATTATAAATGACCGTAACAATGAAACGTATAATGTACTAACTTTCTCAAGAACAATATTTATAGTATGTTTTGTAGTACCAATCATATCATCGAAAACACGCGTTAATACAATACTAACCAAAGTAAAATCAGTAATATTACTAGTGAATATCGGCTGTACATTTGATGCGCGCGGTGTTTGAACGTCCCATGAAAAATCAATATATTGTGTTTGTGCAGCATCAATATATATTCTGTATAATTGCGTATACTGACCTTGTGATGGCTCATTCAAACGTACACCATTGATATATATGCTACCTAACAATGCGTTATTTGTTGGATTTTCTGGCGTAACACTAACTGCTGCCTGTAAAAATGAAAACCACTCAAACCATTGTAAATCAAATGTGAGTTGCCAGCCCCAACCACCTTGTACTCCAAAAGAAGAATATTGTCCAAAAAAGTCTATACCTGCTCTATTGGCATAGCCAATACCATCTTTAGGCACGCACCATTCAGGATAGAAACCACCAGAAAGTAATAATGCTTGCGGAGTATGTGCTTGAACAGTACCACTTACTGCACTGCCATCTAAATTAAAGCTAACCCAGTCAGCTGTTTTATCGAACGCTATACCAAGTATATTTATATATGATATAGCTATTTTTAATTTACTTATATCATAATGTAACGGCAAAACAGGCACACTTCCTGCTTGCGTCTGGTCTTGCTGTATACCAGTAAGGTCTGGTATTATTGTTGATAGCGCATAAGATAAAACAGCAGGAACATTTAATGCGTCAGTATCAAGACGCCATGCGTTAATTCCTAATTGCGCATTTCCAATTAAATTAAAGCCAAATAATCCTTGTGGTGTAACGCCATTTCTACACATCGTTAAGTCATTATTAAATACGCGATAGAAAATATACGCATTGCAACAAATAGGCATTGTTATGTATTCACGATGGACTTTTTCAAATGCTAAATCACTAAATAAAGTCTTTGGGTCATTTGCAAATAATGATGCGCGATTAAGTACCATATAATATGGTCTAGACATTGCGTCAAGTGCTGCACTATCAGGACCAATATATAAACTTAATACATCATCAGCTGCAGTACGTGATTTTATAGGCATTATCAATTCTTTAGGCCAATTTGCTGGCGCCGTAGTATTAGCAACAAATGTACCTGTTATAGGATTGTATACGCCAGGTGACCAACCAGCTTCTGGCACTACAGGCCATGGCGTACTAGGCGCAGTAGGACAGTAATCTGCCCACGGTAAACTTTCCCAATTAGGCGGATAATAACCAGGCCATACCCAGCCAGGGTCTAACATCGTTACGCCATCTGCAGCATATACTGGTGGCATATATGGCGTATGCGCTTGCACATAATCAATATAACTTTCAGTACCATACCAAGCAGGCGGAATATTTGAAATACCAAAAGGCCAATCTGTAACAGTATTCAAAGGCCATTTTGGCGTCCAATAGCCCGCTGCAAATGTTCCAACATCTGGTGGATTAGGATTAACAGCTCCAGCTATTACAGGTAACCAACCAATGCCAGTAGCATCAACTGGAAATGTTCCTACCTTTGACCAAGCAATTGGCCAATTTGCAGAAACAGTAGGCCAAATTACATTTAATTGATAATCAAGATATGTTATAGAATTAGATAACCAAGTACCATCAGCAACGTTAGGATTTTGCGTGCCCATATCTACGCCAGTAGGCCAAACTGGCGGCCAAGGCGCCGCCCATTCAGCAGGCATAGTAGGATTTATAACACCACCTATTACAGGTAGCCAACTAGCATCTGGTATAATAGGCCAAGGTATTATTGCTGGCCAGTTAGTAGGTTTATTGTTTTGAAGATACTGCGCTAATGTTACTGCAGTAGAAGACCATACATCTACGTACCTTGTCGGGTCAATACCAAAAGGATACAATATTGGCCATGGCGCATCAGCATAATTACTAGGTTCATATGGATTAGGCGCACTTGTATATGGGTCAGTAGGCGTACCTGTTCCACCAAGTATCCATGGTTCCCATGCACTATCTGGCGTTAATGGAAATGCTTTTTGCGCGGGCCACATTAACGGTCTAGTTTGTGCAGTCATATATGTCGCAAATGACATAAATGCTGTGCCATCATCGCCAATAGTTGGCCATTCTGTAGGTACTATATCTACGCCATAAACAGCATTACAATAAGGATGGTCAGCATCAGGTTTATTCTGTGGCGGCCAAGCTAATGTTGCAGGCCAATTATTGGGCGCTGTCGTTGGCCAATCAGTATATAATAATGAATATGCAACCTTATTACTCCAATCAGATGGCGCAGCAGGCCATGCAATAGGATACGCCACAGGATTTGCCCAATCTACAGGTGACGCGCCCCATGGTATCATCCAACTTACAGGATTTGCCCAACCAGTAGGAGGCGTTCTGGGCCAAATACGCGCGCCAGCTTGGTCTGCTGTAGCAGGATGATAGTTACCTGCGCTTCCACCAAATAACCATGGTGGCGGTGGCGGCGGTAAATTATCTGTTGTAGGCGCTTGCATTTCCAATATAGATGATTTTTCAAAATAAATAAAACCATTGGGCAATGGATGATTAGGCAATACACTAATATTTCTACAACCAATAGCTAACGCATATCTAGTTTCAATCGTTGTACTATCTGTCCATTTAGGCGCAATAGTAATTTGGTAACCATCTACGCCAATCATATCTTCTGTTATGGACTGACCTAAAATGTTAATGTACCATTGCGTTTCAGGACTAATATTTAAGAAGTTTTGTACTCTGCTATCTTTATTAGATTTTTTTATAAGTAATGTTAACGCGCAATCAAAATATGGGTCACTGTATATAGGGTCACCAGTATCTGGGTCTGTGCCAGTTTGTTCTGCAGGATGTACTTGACCAACAGTCATTATGAATTCAAATGTAAAATACTGTTGAAACTTTATCCAAATAGGCAATGACCAACCAATTATAGCCTCATTATATGTATCTAATAACTGCGTCTGAAAATTAGTATAATTAAAAAATGCTTGTATATTAACAAGGTCTAAACCAGTTGCTGGCATTGCAGCTCTATCAACAAGATGTGTTGTATCATGCGCATCAAGATAACCAGCAGATGTAAACTTAAACTTGCTACCTACAGTATCCGTTTTAGCGTCAGTATTAACATTAAAAGTACCAGTAGTTTCAATGACACAGTTTATCTGCTCATTTTCAAGATTTTGAGCCGCAAATGCGTACGACTTCAATACATAACCAGGCGCCGATAATGTAAGATTATTTAATGCGTCTAATGTAAATGTACCACCGGTACAAGACCAAGTATGCTTACTGCCATCATAATTATATGTAAAAGTCATTGTTTCAAAATCACAATCATCGCCAAACCTTATATAAACGTAATCAGCATCTATTATAAAAGGTTTAGTTACTTTAAAATGAAATAGACCATCTGCAAAGAAACCAGATGCTTGTAAGACAGGATTATTAGAAACAAATGAAATGACCGCGCCTGTATACGCATTTACTACAGCAGTAAATGTGTCACCAACTGTTGTAGTACCTGTAATAGTAACTTGTTGGTCATTATCTCTTATAATATTACCTGTACCTTCAAGCCATTGCTGGAATGTATCTTCTATAAATGAGAAACTAACTACAGCGTCTGGAAACTTAATTACCCAATATTTTTTGTCCATCGAGCCAGGTACAATTTTATCAATAGCAACTATCTGACCTAGATTATCTGGGTCAAGTCTTAAATCACCAACTACAATCTGGTCAAAATTGTGTACCCACCAACCAGCAAACCAACCGTCAGCTTCAAATCGCACACTATTCTGTAAAACATTACCTAGATAACGCTGACGCTGAAATGAGAACTTCGGTTCTGTAACAGGAACAAGCATGTCATTGCTGTTTATATCAAGAGGAGAGTTTAATGATATTATATGTTTCTGTTCATTCTCCACCAGTTTCTCCTGCTTCTTCAGTACCGATATTACTCATTGTCTCTTGGTCCATTTCAGGCGCTAACTCAATAACGCCAGCCTGCACACCTTCAATGAAGCACGATATTAAGAACCGTTCAGCGCTTTCAGGAATAGCAACTCCATAGGCTTGTAAACGCACCATCGTTATCGCTAACAATGAACAAAGTTTACCTTTGTCTACCATATAAGTACAATCGTCATAAGACATATTGCCTTTAAGTATCTGTACGCAACATTTATTGGTAAGAATTGCCTCGTAATCAGGCGGTGTTATATCTGGCGTATTAGCCATGTTACCAAGCGGGTCGTTCAAATGAATAGGCTTTAAATCAAGATAAGCGCCATCTAATAACACTTTAACGTCCGCCCAGTCAACAGAACCACCTTTGAAACCCATACCGGCATTATAATTCACCCAACGCTTAAACATCCCTTTGATGAAACGCGCAATACCAGCCATCTGTGCTTGGAATACGGTATCTCTGGTCTGGTCAAGTGCAACCATTGCCGCTGCTGAACGCATATTCTCCATGTCGAATGAAATGCTCTGAATACCCGCAAGCTCCTGCATCTCCGTCTTCCTGGCTTGAACTTCAGAACCAAGCGCAGGGTCAAGAGGCGTTGGATTTATTACGGTTATCATTTTATCAATAGGAACAGTTGAATTAACATACAGACATTCACCAGCGCCATTACTGATTGCTTTCATAGCAAGCTCAACGTCAGCCGGGAATACAGGAACAGCGCCCTTATACATCCGAAGCATCTGCTGAACTTTATTCATCAGCCTATTAAGCTCGCGCTGCACAGGATATAGTAAATCGAATAACGATGTGGTAGTGACTTTGCTAAAGCCCGTGTCCCATACGAACGTCTCCATTTGAACTTCATCAAAAGGATATTCAATCGGGTCGAGCGCTTTACCACCGACAACAATCCAGCACTTATGCGACGGACAATCAAAATACATCTTGAAGTCCACCGTCTGACGGCTGCCATACTCTTCGATAATTTGCTTTTTAAGTTTTTCATCACAGTGCACAATGTATGGTACAAGCTCGGTGACGGGGAAAGCATAATCCCTATATAGTGCTTGTCTAATCTGTCCACGGTTCAGCTGTCCTTCAAAAAGGCCCATTTCATAGTCATTGACTTTCATAAAGCAATGCCGGAACGGGTCAATGAGCATATGCGAATAACCAACGACTGCCGCATTATGAAATACTTCCGTTATGCGCGCATTCATTATGTCATCTCTGATAGCTTTCCTAAAGATGCGCTCAACTTCATCTTTGTACACAATGAACTCAAGTGTAGGCACATCAGCGAGTATTTTAGCTTCAAAATCAATAGTACCAAGTCTTGCTACAACCTGGTCAATAACTTGTTTCAAATAATTTAGAGCGATGCCGGTTCCGGTATCCGTGCGCTCCTGGTCTAACGCGGTAAACGACGGCACGTTATATGAAGTTCTGGTCCATGCGCTTAATTTTAATGAAGGGAACAGTTTATTATAGAACGCGCATATTTTCAGATACTCCCTGCTATATTTGGTTTCAACAATCGAGTTAAGTTGGTTAAATACATTTTTAATGTCATCAGGAATAATCCAGCCGGCGCTATCTTCACCTGGATATTGAGAAGGGTGATACGTTCCAGTTACGGCATCTTTAACAAAGTTAAAGCGTTTAGCCGGCGTTAACTCATTTATCATTTATTCCGCTTCCTATTGAGTTCCGTAATGAACTCTTGTATTCTCCGTTCATCGTCTAAATGTTGGAATATATCATCATCTGGAAGATTAGTAGGCTTATCTATAACGTCAAGCGATTTCATTGTAATGCTTTTACCGTCAGGAGAGTTTATAGTCATCTCCAAACCGCGTCCATATACTTTTGACGCTTTGACAAGCATTGCCTGCAGAAACTCAATAGACCAATTCTGCTCATTCAAAATGCGCAATGCTTTCTTGGTCTCCGCAGCTTCACGTCTTATGGTTATAATATCTCTGATTAAGCCCATTAAAACCGCCCCGCAAACTTTATACCTTCAAGTATATTTTGCTTTTCAATACCTTCCGGATGCCCAACTAAACCACCGTCAGCGTTACCTAGTTTAACTTCTGGTTTAACTTCTGGTTTACGGCCCTGCGCTGCAAAATCTTCAGTAAGTTCTGCTTTATCAATATTTCCAGCTTTACCTTTGTCATATTCTTTGTTAACTGCACGCTCTTTCGCACCTCTTTCTATTGCCTCTATTCGCGCATTTCCATGCGATATAGGCAACCCCTTACCACTTTCTTGATAATCATAACCAAAAGCACGCGCAGCCATTACACGTTTAGCAGTTTCGTCATTACCAATGCCGTCAAATTTTATTTTCTTTATACCATATTGCAAACGTGCAGGGTCAATATTCCCTTCTTCATCTTGCGCAGATAAAATCAATTTTTTTAATTGTTCTATATCGCCGGGACTGAATGGCTTTGAATAACCAGCTTTGCCCATAGGCGCGCTTTTACCAAGTAAACTGTTAAGTCTTTTCTGGTCTTCCGGCCACAACTGTGGACCTTGCTGCTGTTGACCAGATTGCTGTTGACCAGACTTTTGTTGCTGACCTTCAGTGCCAGGTACAGGAATACCTTTACTCTTAAGCCAACGTGCCCAATTAAGCCAGCCTTGTTGTCCAGTACGCTTCTTAATATATGGAACTACTTTTTCGACCATGTTCTGAAAACCTGGTTCACCTTGTTCTTCTTGCGATAATATCCATTCAGCGTTCCAATGAGGCGGCGCAAACTTCTGTACTACATTCCATATCTTCGCATAGAACCCTGGTCCACTTTTAGGTTTTGGCCCATCGAGCCCATCGACAACACCACCGCCAGTACCAGTACCAGACTTAATTGGCACGCCATTTACATCAACTTCAGTCGCTTTTGGACCAGTATCAGTACCAATACCAGAAGAGATAATATAAAACTTACCGTCACTATCAGACTTATAAATCCAATTGCCACTTGAACCATGGCGTTTGAACGGCATAAATCCTTTTACAGACTTTGGATTGCCAGCTTGCACAACATCTTTAGGTGCTTGTTCAACGTCACCAGCACCCTGTATACGTTTCCATTCTACAGATTTTCCAGGACCATCAGCTAATGCTTCATACGTTTCTACAGTGTTTGAACTAGTCTTTACCTGTACTTTAGTACCTTTTGTAACAGGCGCATCTGTAATTTGACCTGTTTGCGGATGACCAACCCATCCAACATTTGCAGTAGCCATGTTATACCGTCCTTTCATCACCGATTACGTTCCACAACGCATAACGCATTGCAGGAAGCAAATCTGGGTGATATGTTTTATCATCAATTTCAGGATATACTTCGCCATTAACACCGCGCTTAAGCACCGTTTTCTGACACTCATCAGCGGTTCTACCGCCATTTATCAGTAACAGATTGCCGGTACGCAACAGGTCTCTAATCTTATCGAACATATAAACCTTGTCGGTTTTATGTGCGTTCATTATGTTCAGATGAATAGTTTCATCTACAGCAAGTTTACAATTTATATTGAAATAATTTGTAAGATGCTGGTCATTATCATCAGCAACCCATAATATGCGCTTGTTGGCTTCCTTTGGTCCCATTGACGGGAAGAACTGAATTGCGCGTTCCCAATGCGTATCTATCCTATTCTTCAAGTATTCAAGCTGACTTACTGTTCTGTCCTTAATGTCCAGTCTATTGAACTTCTCTGCGCAGAACTCAAATCCTCGCCGCGCTGCAGTATCCCATGCGATACCGATAAGTGTGTCGTTGTCGGAGACGCCATAGTCAATGCCGAAAAGCACCATGTCAATATTGAAGGAAGGTATTGCTTCGCCTGGGAAATAAGTATGGAACTCTGGGTATAAGAGTAAGTCTTCATCATAAATCCATTCACCGCCATACTCACGACGTGCAAATGTGCTTTCCCAGTCAAGTCCTTTCTCATGCAGAACTTGGAGCACGTAATCCTCACGTGCTTGAACGTCTACAGGATGCGGGTTCTCGCGGAATGTCCACATGAAATGCTCACAGTCCCACTCTTTCCAAGCCCTTTCCCCGAACGTTCCTTTAATAGAAGGCGGTGTTCCTGAACAAATAAACTTGTAATCATCTGCATAGTCCATCTGCATAGGCTGCAAGACTTCACGTTGAAGATATTCAAGAAGGTTATCTTTAAGGTGGAAAAACTCGTCGATTACTATTACTTTAGCTTTATGACCACGTATCTGGTCAGGGTCTTTGGTATTGCTCAAGCCACGCACAAGAATACGGGAACCATTGTCAAAATGCTTCCAGTCCATGCGTTTACCTTTTTTGTCTCTTAACTTGCATTTATCTATCATCTGATTGGCGGCACTATCTACCAGTATTTCAGTTTGTTCCATAGTTTCGCCGATGTATATACAAATCGTATTTGGCACCCGTAAGCACTCTATCATACACATTGCTACGAGCATGTGCGTCTTGCCAGCGCGGCGTGAACAGCAAATGAGTTTAGTTCCATTACCACTATTCAGAACCTGTAATTGTTTATCAAACAAGGTGTGTATAATCTGATACACATTATAAGCGTTATCATAATCAAGGTCAACAGCTTTACTCTCCGCAGGTCTTCCGTCAACACGGTCAATGAGATAAATCATCGCGCGCGTATCGCCTTTATGAACCGCTTTGTTATATAGCACTCTTGTTAAGTGTTCACGGCGTTTTTCACCGCTCTGATAGACAGTAAACGCGAGTTCATTAACCTTATCATATTGTCTATTTGCTTCAATGACACGCTCTTTAATAAGCGCGGTCATATTCTTATTGATTGTAAACGTGCCTTGATTAGTAATAACAGAGCCCATCATCGCGGCATTTGATTGTATCTTTAGCCATTCCGCGAGAGATGCTTCTGCTTGTTTAATGGCGCGGTCTGGGTCTTCATTTACGTACTGCTGCAAAGTCATGCCCTGCTCAATCGCACTCTCCAACACGGATGCAGTACTTGCCTCTATCATTGCAGGCGCATTATATACAGGTACTTCAGTTTCGAGAAGCTCTTGCGCAGTTTCTGTAATTGACCTTCGACCGCTTACATCTTCCATTATAGTATGCTAACTCCCTCAACGCCACTTAATACTTCAGTTAAACGCTTCACCATGTCTTTTCTTACCTTCAAGCGTAAAATCACGTCATCTGACGCCGTAGCCGTTTTTGCAGACTTTGCGGCAGTATTTAACACTTTTATTACCACAGGCGCCATTACACGATAATTGGTTATCGACGCGGTAAACGTCTTCAGACCTTTCGCTGTAACATGTCCATACTGGCTCGTTATCTGAAGTAGCGCTTTGCGCGCTTCATCTTCAGATGCTGCCTCAATATATATGACCGGTAACGGTATTTGTAGCACCATCGGGTCAGTTATAGCCATTTTAGTCAACGCTTCCATTCGCGCATGACCATCTAAAACGCTGTTCTTATCTGAATATGCCCATACTGCAATAGGCATCAACAGACCGTCTTCATTTATTGACGCTATTAACGCGTCAATATCCGCACCAGAACGCTTCTTCAAACCACCTTGAAAGGCTCGTAATTCTGGTAGAGTTAGCGTGTTACCTGTGTTACACTTAATCTCAAACATATTTGCTCCGATATGATTGCGGAAGGTCTAATCGTAACGGAGCTACCGAAATAGACCTATCTCGCAATCATACCTACATTCTATCATATCGCAAACCTTTTATCAATATACTAAAATCGGTCCCGCGCCTTATATTGGAGCAACAGGAGGAGCCGGCAGGCATGACTTTTATGTTGATAGCTCACGACACACAGAAATAATTTTTACTGAAAAAAGTTGAAATAACCCGCGCTACGAGATTGCATTTAGAAGATAGGAGCAACCTCAACGGCGCGCTTTGCGGTTTGTCCCGCATGCTACAAGGTGCACTGCGCCAAAGGTAAGTTCCCGCATGCTACACGAGACAAGAGAAGTGGTCCTACGCGCTGCGCTGCAGCGCTCTGAACCTTGAGTAGTGGTAAAATTGCCGTGAGGTAAGAAC
>LSQA01000051.1_pt1 | contig 23514 bp, 20 predicted proteins | sample 651271 | NCBI WGS metagenome assembly LSQA01 (sample SAMN04438314, study PRJNA306036) | termite gut metagenome | isolation source: viral DNA filtered from gut of termites from termite colony 3 | host: Coptotermes formosanus | place: USA: New Orleans, Cypress St. | collected 2013-06-21 | reverse complement strand
ATATAGTATATATCCTCTTTTTTTATTTTTGCTCTGACAATAGTATATAGAGTTAATAAAGAGGAGTTTTATATATGTTAACTTTTGCGTATGAGCTTAAAATGCAATTTTTTATAAAGGGGTTTGAACCATTTGAACCTTTTTCAATAAAATCTTTAACGAAGAAATTTGATTTTTATAATCAATTTCAACCAATATTTGATGCTGATCTTTTAATACCCGGTAATCAACATTATCTCCATGTTCTTTTGATAAAAACGCTTTCCATCTTCCTTCTATAGTATCTTCTTTATCATTATACATATTGTGGGTTCCGGTTTTACCTGTTCTCCCCCATTTAGCAAATAGTTTTAATTCAACCAGTAATTCCATTTGGTTTAATGTCTCAGGACATAAATGATATTGATTCATATTTCTTTTCTTATGTTTTTCGATATTAATTTTAATATCTTTAATCATATTTTTTACATTGATTGGAATTAATTCCATACCAAATTCTTCTATACCTTGATCATAATCTTGACGAATTATACTAGTGATATACTGTATTTCTTCAAGACTATATTTTGGCTCATCTAAAAAAGAAAATGTTGCCATATATTCTATCCGCCTTTATAAATCAAACCTATTATAATGTTTTTGTATATTTATTAAAACTATTAATTATAAAGGAGAAATATATCATGGCAAAACCAATCATGATTGACGATATAATGAGTTCTGGAGCAGGATCGGCGATTTCCACAAAACTTCTTATTGAAAATTATATAGATCGATATAACAGTAAAATTATTAAAGAAATTAAACTTCATTGTTTAAAAGATAAAGAAAATTATATTTGTCATGTATTGATACCCTCTGAAAAGAATAATGAATATGAAAATCCCATTTTTTATAATGTTATATTTGAATTTCGTCCCTTAACAAAAGCCGATCAATTAAGTACCTCAATACGTGAGTATGCAATACGAGCATTCTCTAATAATCCAATTTTTATCTATAACTTTACCTACGTATATGCAAAAGCAGACGGTATTCCTCATTTTGTCCCAAAACCATACTATAATGAGCAAGCTTTAAAAGAAAACCCTAAAACAACTAATCCGTATCATTTATTTGGTATTGATCGTTCATTATTTACAGCTTTGTATCATATACAACTTGTAACAGGGTTTAGAAAAAATCGATTAGATCTTTTAATGCTTGATAAAACAAAACCAACTGATCTACTGCGAGATATAATGGGTCAGCAAGAGAAATTAGAAGAGATTGCTATTGAAGAGAAGAAAGTACGGCTTAAAAAACAAAATACAAAGGGTAGAAAAACCGTAAAAATCAAAGAAAAAGGCTCAGTAAAGAATAAACAGAATAAACAACGCGCATTACTTGCAAAATTAAATAATAGTAAAGCCTTACAAAAAATTGAGAAACAAATACAAGATGATGCTAAAAATAATATAGCAACTTCAGGATTAGCTAAATCATTCAAATCTTCACTGGGAGGTAAAAAATGAAAAAGTTTCTTAAAAAGATATGGTTATGGTTTATAACACCAACTATCGAAATATCAATTAAATGTAAATACTGTCAAGAAATACATAAGATTCGATTCAAATGTTCATCTTTACCACAAGAAATATATGATAAATATAGAGGAAATCCAACTTTCGAGGATATTAAAGGAGATTTAAATATTTCTTGAATAAAGTAATAAATATATATTATTATAGAGGTTACGGAGATTTTTGTGGCAAAAACAAAGATAGAATATTTTAAATTATATGTTAAGAATATCATTGTAGCTTTTGATGAATTTTTCTTAAATCCAAATCTTGAGCCATATGATGAATTTTTCTTATCAATTGTATCTAAAAAAACATATAATAAAATAGCAGACCTCATTGTAAAAGAAAATAATGCTATATTAAATAAAGATCAGACAGTTGCTGAAGAATTTATCTATAAATATCTAACAATAAAAATGGCTATTGATAATGATGAGTATCTAAAACGAAAACCAGAATCATTTATTTATGATTTAATTTCACAATTGTTTACTCCAAATTTTGTACAACTAATCGTAAATTATGTTGATTCAAAATATCAATTAAATATTGATGATTTAGTTGATTTAGAGAAACACCGATTTGATCCGGGGACTACCTTTCTTGACAGGCATTATAAAATCTTGTATCAAGTTTCTTGTATGAGTCGTTTAATTATTCCGCTCATTACGCATTATATTCATAATTTTCCAGAAATTACTATTGATGGTGAAAAACACACTCTAAATACTAATCAATTTCTAATGGATGTATTTTCTGGTTTATTTAATTGTGTACAACAAGGAAGTTACATTGATATCTATCAAAAACTCCATGTATATGTACAAAGAGCAGTACAAAAGACATTGTATACCGATGCAGTTATGTGGGATCGTCTTATGATATTAGGGGTAACTCCTGAAATTGCCATTGAAGATACTATGGGTAAAATTATTACCAATGTATTACCAAAGTTTTCATTTGATCGTAATATATTAAACTTGACTACGGTTGTAATAAGAAAATCAATTATGAGTTATACGCTCAGAAAGAAAGATCCTTATACTCTTTACAGCTTATCAGATTCTGATGGTTCCGCAACTGATGATGATTCAGTAGTAGCTGAAACAGAAATATTTGATAGTTATAATGTACAACGGGATGAAGCAATTATTTTATTTCGAAAATATGGTACTCCTCATGATGTAGAAATATTACGACAACGAGAAGGAATTACAATTCCACCTGAGGAGATGGAATTTTATAGCCAAGGTAGACGATATCATGAATTTCAGAAATCCGCAATCTGCTATGCATTTTCAAAATACTTTGGTGGAACCATGAATATTATTAGTGGTTGCAGGAGAGAAGATTGGGTGCGTCTTATTATTATGCTTAAAAAATCTCTTGAACGACTTGGACTACAATATTTGTCCGATTTTCTTTCAGCTGAAAGAGAAAGTTACAGTTATAAACGAATCTCAAAAATAACTGAAAATTATATTGAAGATAATGAAAAATATAAAGAAATTGTGGATAAAAAATATAAATCAACCAAAGGAATCTTTGAAAAGAAAAATTTCATTAAGTATATGATTACGGCTATTATTAACAATACGTACATATATTATTCATATGGAAACCCAAAAAACGGTCAATATATAGAAAAAGATGAATTTCAAATTGTGGATCAAGTAATTCAATTCTTTTATTCATTTATTGATTAATTATATATTGTTTATGGTAAGGAGGAATATGTTTGTTATTAGTCCCTGAATTTCCTATTGTAGAAGATGTGTTTGATTTAAAGGAATTTAAACAAGCAAACCGCCATCTTATTATTTATAAAAATGTCAATAATGATTTTTTAAGTGATTATCAATTTACGGTAATAAATAACAGTGTTCAAGTTGGTGGAAGAAATAAATTAGCTCATAATGAAACGCTTTTCTGTTCTCATTTTTATTTTGGAACGGTTGATAAACCGTTTGTTATGAATCAAAATGGAGAACAAGTTTTAAATCCAAATGCAATTTTAATTGTAAAAGAGCATTCGTATATTCATAAATTAGTACAACAAATTTCAGATGATGAAAAGACTGTTAATATTTTTGATGGTACTTATAAAAACGAATATGCACGATATGGAAATACTGGTGATATGGTTTTACCACCTGATATCAGGTATTACACGCTTGATCATCAAATATTAAAAGAACATTGCGATACACCTTTTGGAACTGATGAACGTCAATTGGAAATGAAAGCACGAATTAATCAAGGAATGTTTTATATCTTAAAAGAAATTATTGATCCTTATACGATAATTTCTTTTGTACCGATTAAACATTATGATAACCCTGATTCTTTAGGAACAAAATTAGCTATGGCGCAAATTTTAAGCAATAAAACAAATAATCAATATATTCCATCAGAAATACAATCATGGATTATTGGAGCTATAACAAGATTAATAAATTATACGATGTTAACCTTTATTACGCATATTAAGATTATTTTTGATGCTGATAAAGGATATAATATCTATGATATTAAACGAAATTCATTTCAAATTCCAAAAGAGTACAATCATTGGGAATACATTAATTTTATAACTGAATTAGAATACGAATGGACAACTTTTTGTGAGATGGGTTATCGTGCACGATTCACGTTAATATACGACCAAGAACACAGTCATGTATTATTAGAATCTCTTGATGCTGGGCTTCCCTCATCAAGTATAAGTAATATCGCCCGTGATACACATGGGATAGTTGAACAAAATTATTTGGGCACTGTTACGGAAGAACGGTAAAAGGAGAAATAGGTGTTAATAAAAAATGTCTATATGGATCCAAGTAAACAACATGATTATGAACTTCAAGCATATAATATTAAAAAAGCTTCACGAGAAATTTTATTATTTGTTGATCATCAAGAATTTTTAGAAAAACGAGTACGATACGGAAAAGCAATTCAAATTAATATATCAGCACAAATAGGAATGATTGATTCTGAAATATTTACTCTCGGAGTAAGAACAAAAAATAATGCATCAATCAAAATGAACGTGTATTGTTATTCAGTTTTGTTTGATCATTTTATGGGTGCTGATAATATTCGTGGGGCAGAATTTTTATTACAAAATGCGTATAGTGCAGAGAATATTGAAGATTTTGATTTGAAGTTTACAAGTCGACCCTATGTTGGAATTTATAATAAAGATTTTTCATCCGATCAAGATAGGGTTATGTCAGTAAAAGATATGTTTTTTAACAATTCTTCTATTCCACTCCCCATCTACTATACTCAAGAACAACAAAAAAGAAATGAAAACGATAGCGTTACAATTGCGTGGCTTGATTATCCTATCACCTATGAAGGTCATCAATTAATTGATAGAAATACTAATATGACAATTCATGATATTAATGCGTGGGATAGCATGATTGATATCTATTTCACTTCCATGGATAATATCAAAAAATTAGCAAATGCAGAAAATACGATAAATATAATTGGTGATATGTTTGTACCTTCAGTACAACCAATCTTAAGTGGATTTGCATTTATTTATGATACAGAAGAAAAATGTAATATTCAAAAAATTCCTAATCGAGTACATATTCCTATGGTTGAATTTAGACAAAAATCTCAAATGTATGAGGATCTAGACGATATCATGAATAATATTAAATATCAAGCACACCACCTAGAAAAAGAACATGGATCGGTTCACATTTATTATATGCCACTCTTATTTGGAGATAAAATGCAAATCGAATTTAAAGATTATCTTCCTGATAATCAACCAGATTGTTACCAAAAGACAAGTATTGATAAAGGAATTTCTGCTAAAGATTATTTAGCAAGAGAATATGATGAAATTAACATGTTAAATGATGATGGAGAATAATATTTATATATTATTCTAGATATAATAAGGAGAACATAAAATGTTAATAACGCCGTTTAAAGACATTGCAGAATCGTCTCTTGATTTAAAATATTCTGCTTTAAACGGAAATAAATTTCGTTTAGACAGAATAGCTGTTGAAAAATCAGGATTTAAAGAAATATTACGTAAAACAACTCATTTTGGAATATGTTATGGAAACTATGGACAAATTTATGATTTTATTGATATCTTAACTGATATCAAATCTGGAGAAGTAATAGAAATTAATTCATCCATAACAAATAAGGAACTCGAAACGCGAGTTCCTTTAAATTTTATTTATCCTCAATACATTGATGATAATTTTATTAATCTTCAAAGTGTATTGCAGGATTATAAATTAAAACCCCAAACACAATTAATAAATAATGTTGATTTCATTCCGTTTATTAATGTATATGAAGATGAACTAAATCTTGATTTTACTCAAACTTTAGGACCGTTTGCAGCATTCATTAGTGGTGTTACTATGGCAGCTCCATTTCGTTGTAGTTTTATTATTGATTCTAAATTAGGGTATAATTTTGATCGAGTACAATCATCTTTAAAAGATACTGATATTTTAGCTATATCAAAACGAGCATTTAATAATTTTGTAAAAGGTATTAATCAATTATATAAACGATTTAAAGATATTTGTGAAAAAGAAAAAAGAAATATCAGGATGCATATTTATATCTCAGAATTTGGAGTATTAATATATGTTGAAGATTATGAACTACATAGTGGTAATTTTGTATTAAATTTAAATAACAGTGATCATTGCAGGATGTTACGTTATTTAGATGCTTGTGTTGGACCGTTTTATGGTTCTTCAGAAGAATTTGGTAATTTATTACATACTGAGTGCAAAATGTTAATACCAACCTTATTTGAAAATGATTATGTACAGAATGAATTTATAAGATCAGAATATCCTGAGGCCTACATTAGTGCTTATGCAAATTATTGAAAACATCAGATTAAGGTTCAATGATTGGTTTATTGGATTTATAATTAAGAATGAAGAAAAAATCATGGAGAATGAAATGAAAAAATATAAAAAGAAACAAAAGAAGGAAGAAAAACTTTCTATAGAGATACCTGAAAAAGTAATGTATCCTAAATTAAATTTTATTAATGAAGGGGTATATTATAAATTATTGCAACATCCATGTCGTCCAAATGTAAAAGTATATGTATCTTCATTTGATTTATTTCCTATGACAGTTGCTGTAACAACATCAACCTTTGATACCCCAAGTCAAATAGAAGATAAAATGAAATCAGTTATGATGTTATTAAATAAAATTGACACCTATAATAATTTAAAACCAGTTCGTTATTATTGGACTATGGGTGATGGAAAAATTGAATTAGGGTATGAAGAGCTTAACAGTAAGGAGAAATCAAAATGATAAAGATTCTCTATGATTTAATTATGACGTACATGGTTCCTCTATTACATTTTGCAGGTATTTATATAACTGATGAAGGGTATATTAAACCAACAGGAGCAATGGATGACTTAGTCTTTCAATATAATGAAAGAGATCTCATTGTGGTAAAGCACGATATGCAATATCAAATGGTTAAATCAAAACCAACAGAATTTGAAACGTTTAATCCATTTATGATTGCTCGTCATATGGTATTTGTTGCTAATTTAATATTAGCTAGAATTAATGAAATTGACGATCCACCAAAAGCTGTAGCAAAATATATGAATGGAAAAAATAAACTCATATATGATGAAGATATTGATGAGTATATCCCCGCAGAAGGTGTCGATATTGATTCAGATGAAGTTAAAGAATTTGAATTAAAACCAAGAATTGAAATGAAACATTCTCAAACCTTAAATGGGGATTTAAATACTATCTCTATTGTATACGTTGATAAATCAAGTAATCCCATTAAAAATATTGCTCCAATTGTGTCCTATGTTGCTATCGATCCAATATTTGCAACGTATGGAGCAATATTAAATTTAATTAAAAAATATCAAAAGATATTTCCCGTTGAATTAATGGATACTGATGTTGCTCTTTTTGCTATAGCCAAAGGAGTAGAAAAATATATAACAGAACGAAAAAAGAAGAAATCACCAGAAGATGACGATGATATTGATTTTGATGATGAAGAAACACTTGAACAAAAAATAAGAGAAGCAGATAATACTGAATATAATAAAGAGTATCTACTCGGAATAAGTGAAAATGTTGTTTATCTTGATCCATGGCTTAAAGCAAAGGATTTAAAGATTGAAAATACTGAAAGCATTATTTATAATAGTATGCTTGTTCCCCGTTTTAAAATTGTGGAGGAAGAAGATTTTGGTACAATTATTGAGAAATCAAAATATGATGAAATTGAACTCAATTGGTGAAAAACGTATTTATATAACGAAAGGAAAAGTGAAATTATAGTTATAATTTCACTTTTTTTGTTTTAAGGAGATACTATAATGGGCGTATCGGTAAGTGCATTTAATCAATATGTTGCTGAAGATCAAAATCGAGGTGCAGCCGGATCTGGTGCTGGTGGTGGAAGCGCTGCGGGTGGAGCATCTGGGGCTGCTAGTGGTGGATCTTCATCAGGTGGTGGTAATAGTTTTATAACAAAAATAAAAGAAGCTGCGGCTGCTACAACATCAAGTGTTGACCCAGCAAAACAATCTAATCCTGTTTCAAGTATTGGTGCCACTGTAAGTGCATCGTTACTTGGAGCTGGTACTGGAAATAAAGCGTCATTAAGTAGTGTTGGAAAATTTATTGAAAGTTCTATAAGTAAAGGTGTTAGTTCTCTTATGGCTGGAGCCAGTGATACCTTTTCTTTTTTACAACAAGTAGGTGGTAGTTTTTTAAAGAATCTTGGAGATAAGCTCCTTGGAGCTTTAATTTCTAATATTCATATTCCAGAAATGGTATTTTTGGCTGGACTCGTACCGCTTGAGAAAATAAAAAGTAACCCAAGTTATAAGAATAATTATTTACGGAAATTAGCATTGAAACGAGATCTTGCTATGGTGCTCGAATGGGTTGATGGAATTATTGGAACAAAATATTCTAATATGAATGGAACAGGTGCTGGAGAAGCAGCAAGTTCTGCTATGAAAGGTTGTCCTAAATGCGCCAGGTATATTATGAGAAAACTATATAAAGAAGAAAATGAATTAGCTCGTATTAGAGTTAAGCCAACGGTAGATGATCCTATTGGATTTCCTGCTTCTAAAAAAGAAGCTGAACGAATTGATAAAATTTTATTAAATGCTCGAAAGAATCAACATAAAATTGCAAAAGCAATTATACTAGGTTCTTATTCAAATTTAGTTGTTTCTTATCCTAATAGTCTTGATTTATTATCAACCACTGTTGGGTTAAAAGAAATCATTAAAGAATTTAAAATTCATCCATCAGCATTTGGCGATAATGATAAAGAATTTGGGAAGAGTTTTAAAATATCAAAAGGTGATATTACAACTGCAGTACCGTTTTATAAACCAAAGAAACCGCAAAATAAACTACGAAAAAAGGAAGACAAAAAAACAGGGAAAGTTACGTATTTTCTTGATAATAAAGAAATAACGGAAGCTGAATATAAATATAAAGAAGCTCAAAATAAAAGCTCTGGCTCTTTAGCTAAAGATATGAGTGATATTCCCGGAACTCGTTTAGCACCAACTCCAATGCCAGAAGTAAAATTTATTTCTCCAAAGAATTTTAATATTAAAAAACTCTATGTTTATTTATCAAGTAAAAGTGAACATGGAGAATTTTATATGAATAATAAAGCGTTTTACGAAAGAATGAAATATATGATTTATTCAACATTAGTATCAGCTATGGATCAAGCGGCTGCTGGTTTATTTAATACTGGACTTGGAAAAATGTTTACTGATACGTTAAAGAATGTTGAAAGTGCTATTTATGATTACACTAAATCAGTTGAAAATTATTTATATGATCCCTCGAAAGTTCAATATTTGAGCATGAATGATTTTACGAGTATTCCTGAACCTGATGAATTACCTCCAAAACCAACTCCAGCAAAACCAGGAACCGTTCCACCAGTACCAGTTACTACATTACATTTTAATCCTGAAGGAAGTAGTAATCCTTTACAAATTCAACCCGGTCAAAGTACTAATTTTGAAGTATTACTCGGACCAACTGATACAACTCAAAAACGAGTTGTTTTTGAAGTAAAAGCATTGGATATGGATTATTATAAAGGTAAACTTAATTTAATCGAAAAGAAGTTACAAGATCCTATTGTTGTTTCAAGAACCTTTAATGGTGTTACCGGAAGTTTTTTAAAGATTTCTGATGTATATGTTACAGCCACTATAGCTGAGATTACTGGAAATGAAACAATGGGTATTGTTGGGCGTTCTGCTAATAATGATGAAGTAAATACTTTTATTAACGTAATGGTATTAAAACCAGTAGCAGTAACGCCAACATCATTATCAATAGATCAATCGACAATGACTTTAAGTCTAAAAGATAAAATAGTTGGTGGTTTACTTATTAATTTTGAACCAATTAATGCTGATGTAACTATTAATTATGCATTAGGTAATCAACTAATTGCTCAGTGTAGATGGGATAGCAAGAATTTACTTGCCATAAATCCTAAACGAGCAGGCGATACTGATTTAACTATTTCTCTTGCAGGAACAAGTTTATCACAAGTTTGTCATATAACAATACCTGATGAAGCAGTAGCTCCCCCACCAACAATCCCTGATGATGATAATACACCAAGTAATGGAGATTATGATATTGATGATCCAAGATTATTAGCAGAAGTAGAAACAGAACTTGTAAAAGGATTAATACTCCCAACGTGGGAATTACTTTATGACCCTTCAGAATAACTGATTAAAAAACGCTCCATTATAATGGAGCGTTTTATTTATATATTATTAATTACTTTGGAGGATTAATTGGAGACATTAGATTTAAAGCAATTTATAATACCCCTTATATCAATGTGGTTAATAACGTTATTAACCACAACAGGAAAAGGATTTGTAACTAATGTATGGTCTTCTTTTAAAAGACTTATTTCAGTTTCAATTTATATCGCTAATATGCACTGGAGTTATTACAAATTCATTGATCTTTTAGAAGAAATGAAAGTAATAAAGAATTTGCGCATTATACGATTTCTAAATGGAAGGTGGGGAGATGAAAATGTTATCTCTATTGGGCTTGGTACCGGTCTTCATATTGTACGATATAAAAAACGGTTATTATTTATTCGAATAATTGAAAAGAATAATATGTATTTTGATGAAACGATGGGAATTTCAATAACTGCTTTAGGTAGAAATAATGCGTTTGTATTTAATTTACGAGAAGATTTATATCGAATGAAGAATCAACAACAAAAAGAGGCAAAGAAAATTCCCATTATGTACCTTAAAGAGAATGTATGGGAAAAAGGAATACAATCTGATGAACGGTTATTAAATTCTGTATTTCTTACTGAAGAAACAAGAGATAAATTAGTTCACGGAATTAAAAATTTTATTGCCAATAAAGATTGGTATAATGAACGGGGATTGAATTATCAACTAGGAATAATGCTTTCAGGTCCTCCTGGAACAGGTAAAACATCAGTTATAAAAGGATTAGCTACGTATTTTAATCGAAGTATTTGTTTACTAAGAGCAAATGAATTAGATTATATACGGGAAGCATTAATTGATTTACCAAAAGATGCTTTTTTGGTTATTGAGGATATTGATTCAAATAAAATTGTTAAAACAAGAAAGAATGGTGATGATAAAGAAATAACTGTTAATAATTCAGTACCTTCTGTTGGTATTAAAGGTTCAAAAGGAAAACCACTAGTAAATTTATCAGATATATTAAATTCATTTGATGGTTTGATGGCAATATCCGGAAGAATAATGATTATTACTACTAATCATAAAGAAAATATAGATCCAGCTTTATTTAGACCGGGAAGAATAGATATTGATGTTATTATTGATTATGTAAATGTAGAAATATTTAAACAATTTGTAGTAAAATTTTATAATCATATTATTTCAGAATCTTTTTCATTAAAAAACGATAAATTAACTATCGCACAATTACAAACTGAATATTTACAGAATAAATTATCTTATGAAGATTTATTATTAAAATACACAACAATTTATGAAAAATAATTGTTAAAAGAAGATACTCAATAAGAGTATCTTCTTTTTTTATTTATCTTTTAAATCTTTCTAATAAATTGTTTTCAATTTCGCCACTTAAATGCTGTAATGGTTTTATTTTTAATAATGAACCTATCCAAATAATCTTGCCATAATCTTGAAAAAATGAAATACCAAATTTAGGAGTAAACGTCATTTTAAATGGTTTTATTTCAAGTTTAAATGGAAGTAGCGGCATAACTTTAAAGGGAACATGTACAACAGGATCCCAAAAAGTCTTTATGATAAATTGTCTTTTTCTTAATAATTTTCTTACTGCCTTATGAGGACTGAAAACCCGTGGGCCTTCATAACTTATTGAAATGATTTCATAATTAGGAAAATGATAGGCAGCATCTTCACAAGCAAGTTGTGCCAATCCACCACCCAACGAATATCCTGAGATATAAATCTTTTTAACTTGTGGATTATTATAAATTAAATCTAAAAATTCATTTCGCATACTAAGATATTGTTTACCAATACCAATGTGTACTTTTATATTAGATCCGGGATATATATCAAATTTTTCAGGAAAATATTCAAAATCACTCGCCCAATCTTTACTATTAACCGTAGGTTCAAAAATACAAATTAACGTGTCATCAATAATTTGTAAGAAATAATCAACGTTTGACTCATCATTGTGTTTAAATGAAACATCGTTTGTTTCATGAAAGTGATCCTTTGAAGGATACCAACTATTTAGAAATTTTTCTAATGCCATATATTATCCTATCTTAGGGAAGTTCTTATTCTGGTCAATACCATTATTATCTTTACCGTACCATTGGGCAACATCACACCCTTGTTCAAGATTGGTATTATTAAAGTAATTAAGAATATCAGACGGTATTTTAGCAAGCATATCAGCTTCGACTTTAAATCGTACAATTGAATGGATATCTTCGTATGGTACTTCCATTTGTACTAGTCCAATAGGTAATACTCCTGAGACCCTTCTCATTGCAGGAATTAACCCTGCTTGATTCCATTTAATAATCATTCGGAAAAAATCAACATTTGTTGTATCTCCTACAATGATATCAGTAAAACATTCATTTTCATAAAAAATACAATATTTTTCATCAGCAGTAATTAAATCACTTAATCTTTGTCTGGTAATTGCTTTATCGCCCATACAGTATCTCTCCTCTGTAGTTTTATTTTTGGAATTACGATATAATATACGAAATATATTTTATCTATATTATATCGTTTAAATAAAAATTTTATATATATTATTTTATATGGAGAAATAACGATGAAAGTATCAGATACTGATATGCTTATAATATCATCTTTGCAGGATCTTCGTAAAACCATATTAAATGAGTATGTAGAATATAAGTCAAAAAATCCTGATGATAATGTAAGAGGATATTTACGTTCAACGGCTCTTATAGACGAAAAGATTGATAATATAAACCAAAAATATAAAAGTAAAAAAGTTTATACTAAACGAAAATCTGAGGAAAAGGAGATGTTATAAATGAATGAAAGTTCAGAAAATATATATGATGAATCTTCGATTGTAAGTCTTGGAATGGTCAATGGAGTTAGAGCTCGTCCATCAATGTATGTTGATGGACTATCACACATTGGTATTCTAAAATTAATTCAAGAGGGACTACAAAATTCTACTGATGAAATCTCAGCAGGGCGGGCAACACAGGCTATTCTTACTATTAATTCACAAACTAAGACTATTTCAATTTATGATGATGGAGCTGGAATACCAATAGATAAAATAAAAGATATTATTTTAACTCCTCACTCCGGTGGAAAACTTGATGATATTGTTAAAGGGTATGAATTTTCTTCGGGAACCAATGGTATGGGATTATTTCTTACTAATTGTTTATCTGATTATATGAAGGTTGAAGTGTATCGTGATAATCTTCATGCTATCGGAGAATTTGAAAAAGGTTTTTTAAAGAGTTGGAAAAAAGAAAAAACAGATTTAAATATTCATTCAACTCTCGTAACCTTTAATCCATCTATGGATATATTCTTTAACGAAAAACACGGTCATATTTATGAAGGATTATTTTATGATAAAAATCTTATCTTAAGTACGGTTGATATCCTTGCTCACACTAATCCTGGTTCAAAATATATTCTTGATCTTGATGGTAAGAAATACACTTTTATTTTTACTGGTGGATTGCAAGAATATTTACAAGAATTTTTACATAAAGAACATAAGCATTCTCTTATAAACAATCCTTTTATATTTACGCATAAAGATACTACGTTAGGTATGCAAATTAGTGTAGCCCTAACATTCAATAAAGATGGTGGAGAAAAATATTTAAGTTGTATGAATAATTTTCCCACTATTAAAAATGGAACTCATGTTACAGGATGTCGTCAAGCAATCTCAAGGATTATTACCAATTACTTAAAGAATAATGATTATATTCCTAAAACTGCAAAGTTCACGGTATCTGGAGCAGATATTATTGATAATCTTTGTGGAATAATAATGGGAACTTCTAATCATACCCTCCAATGGACCAATCAAACCAAAGAAGAATTAACTTCTGTTAGTGTTGGTAACTTTATTTCAAGTGCTATTAATACTGCTTTTACTACTTGGGTTAATAATAATAAAGATGATATGGATAAAATTTGTAAACTTGCTGTTCTTAAAGCAAAAGCTAATGCGGCTGCTAAAGAAGCACGACAACTTGCAATGGATCCAACTTCTACTAAAAATATGGTGCAATCAAAAGTAGATTTAAAGAAATTTACTGATTGTAGTGGAAATAATCCAAAAGAAAATGAATTATTCTTAATTGAAGGTGATTCTGCTGGTGGTTCAACAAACCAAGCCAGAGATTCAAGAACACAAGCATTTTTAAGACTTCGGGGAAAAATATTAAATGTTATTAATAAAAAAGGAACTTTATCTCCAGAACTTGAAGCAATTGTTACTATTCTTGGTATGGGTTTTGGTAATAAGAAGAATTATGCAAAATTAAAATATCATACGATCATTATTATGTGTGATGCTGATCCTGATGGTGGTCATATAGCTTCATTATGTATCGCATTCTTTTATACCTATTACCCCGAATTAATTTTAAATGGTCATATCTATGTGGCTATGCCACCTTTATATCAATTAACATTTAAGAATAAACAAAAAATCTTTATTCTTAATGAAGAGTATCTAACATTATTTAAACGTAATGCTGCTTTAAAAATGTTTAATCTAATTGATAAAAAAGGTCAAATTTTATCTGAAAAAGTATTCTCACTATTCTTATCAAAACTTATTAGGTTTAATGAGTTTCTCATGATATACAGTATTGAACTTAATGTTGATCCTGTATTGTTAGAATTAATTGTACGATCTTTTGATAATTTAATTAAAGGTGATTATACACAATTTACAAAATTTGGATATATGGTAAAATTAAAAGAGAAAAATAACAAAATGTACATTTTTGAATTTGATAAAGATTATCTCCATTCATATTTACATATAGATCATAAATTTTATAAAGATTTTTATACCCCAATATATTTACGAATGTGCGAAATTGGATTAGGTAATTTACAACTGCAAGCAAAAAGTGATATATCAAGAATTTATTATGGTACTTTTTATGAATTAGCAAATATTATAGATTCAATTTTAATAAATAAAAATGTACGTGTTACCAAAATCAAAGGCTTGGGAGAACAAAATGCTGAAGATCTTTGGAGTACAGCAATGAACCCAAAAACAAGAAAAATAACAAAAGTAACCATGGATAATGCAAAAGAAGCAGAAAAGTGGTTACACACATTACTTGGGACTGGTAATATGCAGGAAAAGAAGGCAATATTTTTACAATGAAAAATAAAAAATTAACAAAAGATCAAAAACAGTATATGCATTTTTGGTATCCGAATCCAATAAGGAAACTATTTAGAAATATTTGTAGTTTTATAAAACATCTTTTTATTAAAACTAATCTTACTGTTAAAACACCAGATGGAAAAGTGATTAAATATAAAGACATCATTATAAAAAATATCGGACCAATTAGTAATGATAATGACACTAGTTCTTATGTTATTACTTATGGTTATAACAAAGTTTCACATGAATGTAATGTATGATTATAAAAATAACCTGACGTTAAGTCAGGTTATTTATTTTTTTATAATGTTTTTGTTTCACTTTCAAATAAACCAGCAATGTGACCCATTAAACCAGTTTTCATTGAACTTACTACATTGAGCATTGCATTAGTTAAAACTGCTTTTTTAATTTTAAGATCTTCTTGATTTACATTTGTTCGCTCTAAATTTTTCTTCTTGAATTTTTGGTCAGCTTCAAGATCTTTTAATACTTGTAAAACATTTTTTTCAATTTGAATATCTTGATTTTCTATAGTTTGACGAGTTAATCGTGCCCATAATTGATAGACAAAGTTTCTATCATTAACGGTAAATACAAAATCATCATATATTTTTTCAATACTATCAATATGATCTTCTAATTCTTTACGATCTTGTGAAGATAAATCTTTATTATTAGCAAGTTCCCATTTGCAAGTCTTATAGATACCAGCAATTCTTTTTTTCATATCAGGATAACCAGCTAATAACCCACTAACTGATTGTTCAGTATAATAGCCAACATTAATAACTAAATTTAAAACCGGAATAAAATTAATCCAATTTAAGGTTGCAAGATCAAGACGGTGATATTCTTCACCTAATTTTGCTAGTGCACTGGATAATTCTTTTCCGAGTCCATAATTAGCTGCAAACATATCAGCAAATTGTTCAAACCTTCTATTTTGTTTTAAGAAATTCATATTAGTTCCAAGTAATATATGACGAGGTATATTTACTAAATAATAAAAAGGATACAGAATATATTTCCCAGTAAGAATGGTACCAGAGATAATACCTAAAAAGAATTTTCCAATAAAATACCAGAACCCTTTTTTCTTCATCTTTTTCATTTGTTTTAATGATTTCGTTGTCATATCGTTTAAGTCTGAACCGATCTTTTCTCGATCATAATCTGATGAAGCACTTCCCATACCATGAATAACAATATCTTCAGCAATTTCATCATCATCGGTATTTTTTAATTTACCAAGCGTTACTCCTTCAACTAATCCAATAATAAAGGTTAACCCATAGGTTATAGCCGTTAAAAAAGGATTAAAGAGAGTATAGATATTATTAATAGAAGTAGCAATATAACTATTTGCGAGATTAGTATTAATACCAACAAGCATTTGTTGAAACGAATGACCTATTTCGTGGGTTAAGATTCCGGCTATTTCTTCATCAGTATAATTGCAGTCAAAGAAACCAAAACCTAAACCCAATGCAAAGATTTTCTTTTTTGAATCTTTGTATTTAAATCCAGAGGAGGTTTCAACAATTTCTTCAAGAGAAATTCTAAAATCATTATTAACTGATTTTTTCTTTTTCTCATCGATCTTAATTAGTTCTTTATCCCAGCAAAGTGGAACCGCAAACGCATTGGTGTTAGCAAAAATACCAAGATAAGCTTTTTCAATATTAAATTCCCGTTCAATAAGCAATTCAAATTTACTACATTCTTCTTTAATATTTTTCATGGTAGCATCTTTTTGTTGTTTCGATGCATTTTCATCTTTTAATTGAGCATACAATGAACGAAAGTTCGCAATGTGAGCAATAGCTCCAAGCTTCCATGGGTTTTGGTCACCAAAAAATGCTTCTTCACTTCTGGAGTGAGGATTCATAAAAGAAAGACCAGAATCTTGGAAAATTAATTCAGTTGATATGGGATCCTCTACATCAACGTTAAAAAATGCTTGCTTTACGTTATCGTCTAATTCTTTACAACAAACGCAGTCTACTTCATCAATCATTAAGCTGTTTCTCCTTTTATTTCTTCTTTGGGAATAATTTTATCAGTAGTTAAGAAATGAAAAATAAATTGTATAAAAGATTTCTGAGTATGAAGAGGATTATGAAACAATGCCCCAAATGCACTTTCATATTTTCTTATCTTATTCGTAAGGAATATTAATGCATTGTACATAGTTCCTTTCATAGCCGTAACGTCCGCAATTTCAAGGGAAGCATGAATTTCTTTTATCATTACTTCAGTTGTTTTAAATCCTATCCCGTTTTGTACGATATAAGTAATATAATACATAAGAGGAATTAATCGGTTTAAGGCAATAGTAATTCTAATATTATCAATGTATTCGGGATTCTTTATTCTTCCTGAAGATTTTTTTGTTAACGTTGAAATTCTATTATACTCTTTTGAAGTATTTTTAATATTAAACCTGGTAAGAAACTCGGTAATTTCTCCATCAGAAAGTTCACACATCATTTGATATAACAGTAAAGGATTAATATTACAACTAGACCAGCCATTAATTAAATCGAGTTTACCACTTATATCTTGGAAATTGGGAGAAAGATATTCGTACATATTGGTTTTTTTCATATTAAATTTAGTTAAAATATCATTATATTTTTCTTGTAATTGATACAGAAAATCTTTAGCCATAGGGATATTATATCGATCAGAACTCACATTAAAGGGTTCAGCCATCTTATTTTCAATTGCATACTTGGTTACATTCATAATTAAGGTATACTGTGCTAAGCGTAACTCACGATAACGATCTTGAATAAGAGCTGTTACAAAAGATGAAATAAATAATTCCTCAATAACTTTTACCACGGTATCAGTATTCAATGTATAATTGGAAAAATTGTCTTTATTTTCAAGAATAAAAGCAGACATTAATTCTTTCATTTTTTTAGGACAAATGAATATTGTCATCATAATATCTTTTGGATGAGCGAATTTTATTACGTTATTAGCAAAAGAAAAATCAAGTACATCAAAAGTAGTACTGTCTTCAGGATCTTTAACCGCATCAATGTAAATATCAAATAAATTCTTATTTTCAACATTGTATGTGATAATAAGATTTTGAAGACCAAATAATGATTTTAATTGCTCTCTAAATTTTGCTATACCAAATACTGCTTCATTATTGTTATCATCAAAGATATCAATCGTGTCAAGTAAATGTTGTGCTTCAATATAAGAGCGAGCATTTTTTAAATAAATCGAAGTAAGTTCTTTACAAGCTTTCATAAAATCATATTGAAAACTATCTTTTATTCCTTCAATTACAGGAGCTAATTTATTATAAATTCCAAGCTGACGTTCTCTATAAAAAGATGAATTTGGAGAGATAATTTGTTCAACACCATATCTTTTAAAAAGTTCAGTAATGTTTGAACCACCAAAGGATTCAAAATTAAGTGTTTTACCATTACTTAAGTTAACTAAATTGGGATTACTTTGGATATTTTTCACCATTTTCTCCTATTGTAAGATTTCACAAAGTGATTTACAACACTATATGTTTTAGATATATATTGATGTTTAAGCCCAAAAGTTAAAGAAAAAAATCGATATATATTATTTCCTATGAAAAAGAAATAATTGAAATAAAACGCTCACAAAAATTATATAGGAGGTTTAACTTGTGGCTGAAAAAATAACGAAAGCTAAGTTAATACAGTTATTATCAGATCAATGGAAAGGAATGTGTCCTTTTGTATTTCAAGCAAAAGGCATTCCTGAAAATTTTCAGTATGATATGGAGCAATCCTATCTTCACTTCACGTGTTGTAGTAATCCGTTACACGGAGAATTAACTATGACACCTGATCAAATATTAAAACTGCATACCCAACATAAAGGAGTAACGCCTTGTCCGTCTTGTTTAACGGAACTTCAAGATGGTTCTTTTGGACAAGAAGGAGTAAATCCTGATGATATGCCTTTACCTGGAGAAGACGCAGCTGATACAGTATTGATTAAAAACATTATTGCTCCCGATGATCCTGCTGAACGAGCACTCTTAGAAGCAAAACTTGAAGCTGAAAAACAAGCAAGGATTAACAGAGAAAAGTTCCGTGAGAAAGAAAAAGAAGGTCACGGTCACATTAATCAAGAAGAACAAGCTCGTTTACGCGAAGAGCAGCAGAAAAAGCAACAAGAAGAAGCAGCAGAAAAGCAAGCTTCTGAACAAAAAGAAAATACAACCCCTGTACCAACACAAAGTCAAGTTGTTGATGCAACGGACGGAAAAGAAGCAATTATGGATAGAGCCGAAAGAGAAGCAACAACACAGGCTCAAGAAGATATTAAAAATGAAGTAATAACCGAGAAACAAGAAGTAAATACTGAAGATATGGAAAAGAAACTCGGAGACTTTTTAACTGATAAACTGTATGAGCAAACTGAAAAATTGGGATTTGATCCGTGGGAGAATGATGAACTTACCCTTGAAATAAATCCGAATGATAATACTTATGAAGTAAGTATGACTTGTAAATTTTGTGGTCAAACAACAAAATTTAATGATATTGAAAAGATTGTTGGTATTGTAAATAACTTTAATGGCACTGATATTAAGTATCATCCATGTCCTCATTGTATTGAAGCAATGCGAAAAAGCTTTGATCATAAAGGAATATGGAGAAATACCTTATGTGCTGATAGGTTAAATACATTAGCTGTTGAAAATTATGGGTGTGATTTAGTTGTCTTAAAAGATATTTTGTTCTGTGCACCCAATGAAAAAATTAAAATAAAAAATAAAGATGATAAAAGATATGTTTGTAAGATTAAAGATTTAATAGAATCATTGTTGGGCGAAGATGAAAAAGCAACATTCTATTCAAACGAAAATCCGAATGAAATATTAAAATTAAAAAAGAAATCAGATGATAATGATATTGATGATTTTGTAAATGGTTTATTTGATGAAGATGAAAAAGAACCTGTAACAAAAGAAGAAGTATCAACAGAATCAGTTGAAAATAATACTGAAGATACTAAAGAGGTTGAAACTCCTGAAATTACTGTTGAAGATGTTAAAGATTTAGAAAGTCAAACTGAAATTGATAAAGATATTATACCTGATGAAACCGTACAAGAAGATGCACACGGTGAAGTGAAAGAAGAAACCAATAATGAAAATAATCAAAACAGAGATTTAGGTACCATAGTTGAAGAAATGAAAGAAGATATTAAAAACGAAGAAAAAATATTAGAAGCAAAGAAAAATCCTAAAATGAAAAAGATTAATATAAATGGTTTTGAACTTGAAGTTCCCGACGAAGAAGATTCGCTTGATCAAGAATCCGAAACCGTACAAGAAGACCACCAATCTTCAGAGGATATTCAAGATAAAGAAACTGTTGAAATAACAGCTGAAAATGTTGAAGCATTAAACGAATCTATTTCTGAAGAACCCGAAATAGAAAAGTTAGATGTGAAAGAAAATAAGAATCCGAAAAATGTCATTAAGGTTGGTGGTTTTGAAATTGAAATCGAGGGAGATTCATCTTCATCGTCCCAGGGAAATAGCCTGGGAAAATTCAAACCTCATGAGAAAAATAGGGGGCGAGACTTAAGTGATGTGACACTCGCGGAAAACCCTACTCATGAGGATCCGCTTAGGTCACATATTAAAAAGGATCAAGAAGAATTTGCTAAAAAATGGTATAATAAAAAAGTATTTAAAGGCGAAGATGAAGAAGTAATTAATGAATTTGTAGATGAAGATGATTTATATGAAGACTTTAATAATAGTAAACTTGGCCAATGTATGCGGATGGTTGAAAAACGAACCAATGTCCTTTGTCAAACATTGATTAATGAAGAAACCTATGACATTCCGATTATTGATTTTAATACGGGTGTTCGAGTTGTTTGTCTTGATGTTAATAATGAATCACAATTAAAGGTGCCTGTTGAATTTGAAAAACAAGTTCCATTTCGTTTTAACATGACAGGACATGAGAAAGTAAAATACAGAAGAGTATTCTTGTATAGTGATTCAGTACAAACACCGAGGAAGTTTAAAGCTTCGATGCAATGCTTAAGCAAAATAATAAATCGGGATCATTTTGATCACAGACGTATTATTAGTTTAAGTGGAAATGATGCAAAATATGCATTATTCTATACCGATGACCAAAGAATTATTCATGAGTTTGAGGATTTAAATAGTCCTAATTCATATGGAAAACCAAATACACATCAAATTGGTATTATTGCTTTACGAAATACGATTGAAAAGAAACAACAGTTTACTTCAAAAGATATCTTAAATTATTTTAACAAAACAAGTTATAGGTTCGATATGAAAAACTTTAACCTGTATATGGTTATTACTTCACGGTATATTGCTATTCCAAATATGACAACTCAAATTGTCGATTATACGATAACCGATTATACAGAAAACGCAGCAACCATGATTAAAGATGGTATTAATATGATTATTGGTGCGATATTAAAAGAGCATAGAATTAATTATCCAACCTATAAGGCAAATTTCATATTTGAATTTGATCCTGCATCCCTACCAAGTCCAACTTTGGAAATACTTGACGATAACGGAGACTTAATTCCATTTAATGATATGAGCACTCATAGCATTTGTTATGTACGGAAACCCGAATATCGAGTTAATACTCAGGATGGATTCAGACAAGATGAACGGTTGTTTGGTATAAAAACATTATCAAAACGATTTGAAGTAGAATTAAAACGAAGTGGTTTAAATATTACCTACGATCGCATGAAAGAGAAATTTATAGAAAGCTTAGGATTCTTTAAATATTATCATCCAAAGATTAAGAAATTTTATATAAGTCCAATAAAAACGGCAACATTAGAATTTGATAAATCTGTTCTTATGATGAGTAAAATAGATATATCTAAATTCTTTAGTGGAACGGGTATTTATGAAGGTGGGTATGATAACTTACTCCTTCAAAGAATGGTTCTCCAAATGATGAATTCAGGTGGCGGAACTGATCAAGATACCCAAAACATCATGAACATGATGATGATGTCGACTCTTATGAAAAACTAAATAGAAGTTTACATTTAAATAAGGTAAACTAAAAAATTATATCCAGGAGGATCTATGGGATTACAAGATGCAGCAAATGCAACAAAGAACGGTGAAACTACTACTGATGAAATCAAAGGAAGTGAAAAGAAAAAATCAACTCTTGATTCTATGACAAAAATGATGCTTTATACTACTCCGCTTGTAGATTTGATTTATTATCTCAAGATGTTTGGTTTGAAGCTCACTCAAATTCCGTATTCAATGTTTATTACGCAAGGGTTGGCTGATATTTTTGACGCCATTCCTGCAAGCGAACAAGAGAAAGTAAAACAAGCAGTCACATTTGCATCGATGGGTAGTGGTGGTGGAAACAGCATGCTTCCGTTTATGCTTATGCAAGGAGGAAATGGGAAAATGGATCAAAACACAATTCTTATGATGACAATGATGAACCAGGGAAAAGACGGAAAAGGTGGTGATATGAATAGTATGCTTCCTTTCCTTATGATGAATAATAAAGACATGGATCCCAAGATGAAACAAATGCTCATGATGCAAGCTATGGGTGGTGCCTCTGGTGGAATCAATCCTATGATGTATATGATGATGGGTGAAGGAAAAGAAATCGATCCTATGATGCTCATGATGATGAGTGGAAATAAGGATATCGATCCTATGATGCTCATGATGATGAACAACAAGGATATGGATCCCAAAATGAAACAAATGATGCAGATGATGATGTTCAACAAGAACGGATCTGGCGGAATTAATCCTATGATGTTTTATCTAATGAATAATCAAAACGCTGGGGAAACCGGCAATCTCTTTAAATAGACAGAAATAAAAAAATAAATTCCGAAGTTTTATTATATAGGTAACCAAAAAGAAAGAACC
>LSQA01000048.1_pt1 | contig 25140 bp, 48 predicted proteins | sample 651271 | NCBI WGS metagenome assembly LSQA01 (sample SAMN04438314, study PRJNA306036) | termite gut metagenome | isolation source: viral DNA filtered from gut of termites from termite colony 3 | host: Coptotermes formosanus | place: USA: New Orleans, Cypress St. | collected 2013-06-21 | reverse complement strand
ATATAAAGCCCGCAACAGCCCTGTAATCTGGATGAAACGCGCCTATGCTATACGCCAAGGAACGCAATGCCCGCTTGGCCGCATACTTGTAGTTTCCCGCCTGGATAAGCCGAGTTGCATCGTTCAGGCAAAACCGGGCGCTGGATTGCATTTCCACCGGATTGTCCACATATCTTTCAGCAAAAGCGATTGCCAGCTTTGCGCGATCCTCTTCCCCCAATTCAGGAAGCCTGCACAGACTTTCCGGCTGAACCGGATACCAATAGCTTTCGCTGTCAATATAAACCGTGTTGTTCGGCAGGTCTTCCGGATTCTGAACAAATCCGACAACCTTGTACGGGCCAAACACACAGCCAACAGGATTGGTGTAAAAGACTGTTTCCCCACGGCTGAAACCATAGGCGGATTGCGGGCCGTTGATAACTTCGGGATCGGTAGCGGGATTGTAGTGCATGGTAGTTCCTTTTTGGGTTTGAAGTTAGCGAGCTTGCTTCCACCAATTGATGAAGCTTTGCAATCCGCCTTGTTCCACGGAGGCAATGGTTATGCCCTTGTCTTCGTTCATAACGCGAATATCAATCAAGGCATTGGCAAGATGACGGCCCATGCGCGAATCAAGGAACGTGCGGGCGTCTTCTTCACAAAGCATGTTGCCAAGAACGAGCATACCCATAGCTGCTTGCCATTCAATTTCCGTATCGTTTTCAAGGGCAATGACGGCTGGTGGTACAAAACCACTGAACTCGATCCTGATAACGGATTCCTGAACGCCCCGCCTGACCACCAACAAGCGATCCTGCGGACGCTGCACACGACAGACGGCCCGGACGGAGAACCGTGTTCCCCGTGCTATTCCAAATGCCTGTATTTGTCGGAGTGACGTACAATCATGAGCATGAACAACTTTTTTGCTATGGCCGAGGAAATGGGATTCAGCGCATTGTCTGACCAACTACGCCGGGAGCTTGCTACTGCCCCGGCTGGAAGTAAGCTTTCATTTTGTAATCCCACAATGTCACCGAACAAAACGGAAAATGAACGCGGAAGAAAGCGCCGGGCTGATCGTATGCGCCGGAAGCAACGCCGCAAAAAATGAGGAGCTTACAATGACTGAAATTCTGTGCCCGTACTGCAACTTGGAATTTGGCACTACCATCAAAAACGGACGCACAAAGGACGGGGAAACAACTTTACCTTGCCCCCGGTGCGGCAAGGTGCTGGCCTTGGTAAACTATTACAGACAGCACCACCCGGAAACGATCTCCGTGCAATTGAACGTGCCTGCAAGCTGTGACAAGTGCCGGTTTTTCATCCAGCATGAACAGCATCCGGCAGACCGGGACGGAGGCCCGATCTATGAATACTTTTGCGGATTCGGCGCGGACAGGGATACCGGCAGAGTCCACAAAATGAAGGCCATAGACAAGGGCTTTGACGCTACCAAAAAGCGCAATCGCTTTTGCCCCATTGTGCCCCCGGACAAAAGGGCTGTACATACGCCGCCTTCCGGCAGGGTGTCAGCCTTTGGAGATATGGAAAAGCCCGAATGGATGAAACAGGCGCGTATCATCCATTGCGAATCTTTGCAGGATGCCATAAACGTAATCTCGGGATTGGCGAAGGCGGGAAGACCGGGGATTGTGCATCGGGATGAACATATCATGCCGTTCCCCCTGTCTCTGGAAGACTTTGTACGCCACATCCGCCCGGAAATGTTTACCAAGTTCCTTGACCACCTGTTCGGGTACGAGCCGCAAAAAGGCGGGAAGACCGGTTGGGAAGATTGCAATTGCCCGGACTGCATGGAACAGATTGACGTATGTTCCTGTAACAATCCCAAGTGCCCGCACGGCTTCAAATTCGGCCAAACCAATGACAAATACGCCTGCGATGAATGCAATATATGGGGGCAATGCAGAGATTACCGGGATCGCAAGATAGAAGTCGAAAGAAGGAAAGAAGGAAAGAAGAAGCGCCGATAACGGATACCGGCGACAAAGAAAAGTCCTGTGACGGATGTTTGATGCAGCCATTGTGCGCCAATGCTAGCATGAACAAAAAGAAAGACTAAGGCTGTTCAATCGGACAAGTAAGCAAATTGAATAACCAAAGGAAACGGACAATGGAAATTGCCAAAAAAGACTTGGAAGAACTTGCGGAAGTAGCCCGCCTGCTTATGGACGTGAAAGACACGGAAGAGATTCAGGAGCTTCTTGGAGCAATCCCGGCCCTGTGCGCGGAACTCAAACCCATGATTGCCGGACTGAACAAGTTTGCTACTGACCTTGATATTGCCGCCGTCAAGCAACTTGAAAAGGCCGGGTTTACCACGGAGCAGGCTATTGCCCTGCGTTGCGGCAGCAAGCTCAATCCGGTGTCCGCTTTTGCCGGTGCCTTCCAGGGCGCAAAGAACAGCCTGAGAAACAAGTAACGCATTGTCTAAACACAGATAGCAGGAGACACAAGGGCCGGGAAAACCTCTCCCGGCCCTTTCTTTTTTGTTCTGCCTCAAGACTTCAAAAGTTGAGCCCCCGCATCCGTCAACAGATATTCTTTCCGGCAACACCCATCCGGAACCGGGATAGCATACCCGCCTCGGATAAGCTCTTTCAGCGCCCCCAAGTTTTCATTGTAGGACTTGCTTGATCCGCCCCGTTGCCAAAAAACCAAGTCGTTTTCAATAAGGCGTAGGACGCGCTTTGCTTCTTCTTTGGGCAAAGACATACAAACCTCGCTTTCCTCTTCCTACGTCAGTTCAAATACGGTTTTTTGCCATGTCTGCCAATGGTCTATGCCGAACAGCGCAAAGAACGTAGCTGGTGTTTCGGCAGGCCAGCCCCAAAGGACACTGAACCCATTCACATATGCCCCGGCTGTAACCGGCCCTGCGATCATGGCGTCCACTATGTCTTGCGTCAACACGGTTTCAGTTTCCGCGTACCAAGTATAGCCGGAAACACGGATCATAGAAAATGCGGATACCGGAGCGTCAAGCGTGTATTCATCTTCCGCCAAGGCCCATGCACTGTCACCGACAGCCGGTGTTGTGGGCTGTTCCATATCAACGAGCGCCCGCCATGCCCGGTACGCTGAATAAACGTATGTTCCGGCTTCAATGGGCAACGCTGCATCAAACGCGGGATACATCCTGTCCACCAAAAGCACGGACAACACTTCCGGGGAGGCCATGCCCTGAACAACGGCTGTTGTACTGCGTACCTCTTTGGTAATTTGGGACAGGCTTTCTTGGCTTGCCATATCTCCAAGTGCTTCTTGTAGGCCCGGAATATCCCCGATGGACACGCCAGCCACCGGGATTTCAAGCGGCGGTGCTTTGGTTGACGGTAGGGAGGCGCGGATTTCAAAAATCAGCGTGTTTGACCGTATTTCAGTTTCGCCATGCACGAACATGACTTGCATATGCAGGCGCTCGCCTTGCGTCAAAAGATTGGTGACAACAAAAGCGTTTTCCTTGCCAAGTCCGATTGGAGCAAACGTCATGCCATACCGCGAAGTCTGAAAAACCAAGTACAGGTAATCCGCTTCGTATCCTTCCGGCCTGATAAACTCCAAGGTGTGTGCCTTGTTGTCGTATTGTGTCCCAAGATTCAGGCTGTCCGCCGCAATAACAAGTTCATCCCCTGCCGTAATGGTGATAGTGATCGTTTCCATGCTATCGCGCCTTGCATTTGTCGTATGCCGCTTTCAGCTTCACGTCATACTTGTTGGCTGCATATCCCGCCCCATTGTAACGCCGGGCAAACGCCGCCCAATCTCTTTTTTGCAGCGCCGGAATGTGGCCGTCATTGCGAAGAAAGTTCGCGGCAAACGCAAACTGTGTATCAATGTCCGCTTGCTGTTCGACAAACACTTCAACGGACGGTGCCCCGCACTTTGCATAATTGAACCCCATAATCTGAAACAGGCCATAGGACGCGGACATAAGCGCGGCTTCCTTGTCTATGGTTTCAGCCAGGGCAAGCCGTTCATATTCCCGTGCCCCGCCCTTATACTGCGATCTGTCCCATGTGGGATAAAGCACGTTGCTGTACTTGGCGCGGGAAAAGGTGTTGGGGTCAATGCCTTTGTTGCGTAGCTGTTTCCAAAAGATGTGGCCCTCGAACAGGATAACGGGACGCCCATCAGGCAAGAAGGGCTTGCCCTGCGTTTCAACGTCAATCACGGCCTTCATGGCGCAAAAGTCAACCCCCAACGCATCAGCCAATTCTTGTATTGCTTCTCGCATTTCAACGCTCCTCTGTTTGCGGTTAGAATCTGCCGGACAAGCCCATTTCTTCATAGCTGTCATCAACCAACGGGAACACGCTTGCAATGTAATAGCCAACGGCGTCTGTCAGGTGTGATAGCATTTTATCTTTCTTCTTGTCGATTTCCCCGGAACCGCCTTCTAGCAAGCGAGTGCCTTCAAAGTCTTTTATTGTATACTTGCAACTGTGGTCTACCGCCATGCGTACCGTGCCGTCAACGGACTTGAGCCGGGCATTGACGGCGTTTACTCTGGCACGTTCAGCGGGATTGCTGGAACCGACTTCAAAGAAAACCCGTTCCGGCCCGAAGTATCCGTACAAAGCAGCTTCAATAAGCTCCCAGTCCGAGCCGTCAACCTTGGCCGTTCCTTTGGCCCCGCCTGTAGCATCCCCATAAACATGAATTTGCCCCAAGTGGTCACGCCCTTCCCGGCCCCAATCCGCGATCAGCCGATTGCAGATTGCAGGCGTGTTGCTGTTGGCCTTGATATACACCTCGCCAATAATGCCGGTGCCCACAACAGGGGTACGGACAAGCCCGCCTTCCTTGATCGCCTGCGTCCAGCCCCTCGGCGTCATAGGATACTTGCTTGGGTTTGGTACATACTCAAACTGGCCGGGTATGACTTGCTCTTGGCAGACAACAGCAACCCCCGGAGCCACGTTGAAGTCAAAGCAAAAAATAAGCGGTTGTTTGGGGTCGTAGTACAGTTTGCAAACATGGTCTTTTTCATTGAACGGATAATAGGCTTGCCCGGCAAAGTTGATAAACTCGGCCTCGAACTCTTGCTTGAAAGAAAGCTCGTCCATCATGCGCCGTGCCATTTCTATTTCACTGGCAGGCAGGATTTCAGAACTCTTCCAATGGTGCCCGCGTATACTGCCGTCCGTGCATGTAAGGGCTTCGAGCCAGCGTTCATAATAATGGTTGCGGCCTTCCGGCACTCCGATCAGGTCACAACCCCCCTGCCGGTCAGCAAGAGCCGGGAACACGTTTTCCATCCAGGCCCCCGCTTTCATATTCCCGTATTCGTCCAATACGCCAAAGTCCCAAGGCGAACCCTCAAAGCGTTCCGGCTTGTCCATACCGATTACATGGATTTCAGTATTGTTTCTAAGCGGGATAATCAGGTCGGTTTCCCTCGGCTTGGCGTCAAGGTGTCCTTTCGGCACAAGCAATTTCAAATCGTTCCAGTAAATACGCCGAGCCTGATCGCGTGTGGGTGCCGCACAAAAAAAGCGCCCTGTCAGGTAGCGCGGCTTTTTCATCAGGCTCCGCGCCAATGCCCGGCGAACAACACGGCGTTTCGCGATCTCTGTTTTGCCGGATCGCCTGCCAGCCGGAACGATATTGAAACGCGCTGCACTGGTGTAATATTCGTTTTGTGCCGGGTGCGGGCGTAGCGGTGTCCAACGTGGGGTCGGTGCCCTCTTTGCTATTTCAGCTTGGCTCATGACAGTTCCTTTAGCAACAGCGGAACCAAGCGGTTTACCGCTGCATGTTCAGCCCGGTCTATATTGCGCCGGACGTGACTTGGTATTTCTTCCCCATACAAACTCGAAGTCGTTATGTCGGAAAGAAGCAAGTGGCAGATTTCGTGCGCGGCTGCATAGCGGGTCATTTCGTCTGTCACGGCTTCCGGCCATTCCGGATTCAGGGAAATTTGCGCGATCTTGCCTTGAACGCATGGGATAACCAATGAGGCAATATCATCATCACCGTTTGGCATAGTATTGAAAAACGCTATATGCCAGTCATTCAGACCAAGCTTTCTAATCAGCGTTTTGCAGTAGGCAACAAACATCGCGTATTCATCTTTTGTGACTTTGTGTGTCTGGTTCATACTATTCCCTTTTCCATGTACTGTGAGCATGGGGAAAAGCCCTGTGCTGTGTAAAGGTTCAATGCCGGATTGCCCAAATGAACGTGTAAACCAATGACGGAAAAGCCTGCGTCCTTCCCCTGCGATTCAATAAAGGAAAGCAGGCCCGTGCCTACGCCGCGCCTCCTGTATGGTGCCCGTACAAAAATCCCGCTCACGTTCAATAGAGTAGGGTAATAAACGGACGGCCTGATCATGGCGTATCCGGCAAGTTCTTCTTCAAGGGGACACGCTAAGACACGCGCCAAAACAACATACCCGGATTCTTTCGCCAGCCGGTCAAGCTCGGCGTCAATGTCTTCCCGGCTGGAAACAGCCCTATTGGTGTTGGAAACAAAACCATATGCGTTCATATCAATTTCCAACATGCGGTACATTTGCTTGAACTGGCAAATATGCTTTGCGCGTTCGGCAGGGTCTTCCAACTTCCATTTGATGTATTCAATCTGCATCTGTGCTTTCCTTTGTGTGCGGCCCATGCGCGTTTACTTCCCATAACCATGAATATACCGAGTCAGCCAGCCGCCCCAAATAGTCACAAGCTCGTTCCTCTTGCTCTATGTCCTGTCCGTTTTCAATGCTGTATGGGACGATTCCAAGCACTCTATGTGCCGTGCTTTCGGTATGGCGGCATTCATGCGTTACGATATTCAATGTCCACTTGTCTTTGACAAAATGAAGTTCCCCAAGCTTGGGAGCGGAAACTTCGCGTTCCTGTCCGTTATTGAAAATGATTCTGTACGGCATGTGACAGCAAAGCCCAATGGCGGCATCGGCGGCTTGTCCCTCGTGGTGTTCTTCAATGTCGCAAGCCGTCAAAGCTTCGGCATCCTCCCACAAGTAGACCGCCCAAAAATACTTTGTTTCAGCAATATAGACCTTGGCGCGGGCAACGCACTTGGTCAGGTCTTTGTCTCGTTTACACGGCATTCAATCGGCCTCCGATTCAATGGTTGTGGGCAAAAAACTTTTCCAAAACTCCGGGTCGGTTTCCGTGAAGGCGGCGCGTGTGCCTCGGCCCCCTGCCTATGCCCCAACTTCAATCCCATGCTCCCAATCACTGCCCCTTCTCTTCTGCATCTGTTCCCATCAATTGTAAGTCTTCGTCTTCTGATATTCCGGCCTGTGCCTTTGTTATCTTCCTTGAAAGTCCTAGTGTCAGGGCGTCCATAGCGATCAAGTCATCTTCCCCGCTATTGCCTGTCGTGGTTTGCGGCACATCGTACTTCTTGTCTTCAATGCCCCAAATCTCAGGCCGCAAGCGTTCCATTCTCCAAGCACTTGCCCGCCAGTCTCTCGGTATTACCTTTGTCCGTGTAACAGTCTTGGTTCTCTTTGAACCATCGGCGGCAATCACCTCTTCTGTCACGGTTTCCACAACCTCATCGTTATGCAGCCCTGCATCGCTAATTGCTTTTTCGTGTTCTGCATCTGCATAGGCCATTGCCTCGCGTAGCGCCTCCGCCACTCGTGGGTAGGGATAAATACCTTGATCACCTTTATTCATCCAATCGTACATGGAAGACTGTGATATTCCGGCACGTTTGCACGAAGTTTCGATTGTTACCCCGTGTCGCAAACAAGAGATAAGCACATTCAATTTATTTTGCGACAATCCGCGAATCCGGTACTTCTTCCCGGAAAATTCAAGGTCTTCATCCGGCTCCAGCGCCAGGGGTTTCAATCTACGAGCAACGTCATTTGCCCGGCTTTGCTGAATACGGCGCTTTGAATGGGTTTTGTACGGCTTCTTTTCCGGGACTATGTTGCGGTATTGTTCCGGCACATCGTCTTCATATGGCTCCCCAAGCAATCTGCCGTCCTTTGTTGTTCGGGGTTCTTTTTTGGGTGTGCCGCGCTTCATATGGGAAAAATCCGGCAGTTCATCCGTGTCCTGTACAGCCTTTGCCTTCGTGTTGGTTGTGCTCTTCTTTGCCATAACATACCACCTTCCGTCTTTTGCATAGAATTTGAACTAAGTGTATTTCAAATACTTCAAATGATTGGATATGGCAACCTCAATAAAGTGCGCGTAACATGCTTATATATTGACGAAAGAAAAATGAGAAAACTAACAAAAAGTTGTTGACAAAAGTTTGAATAACGAGCAAATTGAACTCAACAAGGCAAGGGAATTCTTCCCAAGCCACAAACCCAAAAAGGAATACAGCCATGACAATTTACATCCACCCCCGCATTTCCCGCCAAGAGTTCAGCGCCGCTTCCGCTATCTGCCGCGAGTTTGGTATCCATGCCCGGCGCATGACTGATTCTATGCAGGAACGCTATACATACGAAAATATGTGGCAGCGCTACCGTTCCAACAATGGCATTCCCGCCCCGATGTTCAATTGCCTCCGTGCCTTGGGACGCCTTGAATTTCTGTGGCGCTAATGTTTGACAGGAAGGGCAAGTCCGCTTGCCCTTTCAAATCAAGTATTGAACCACAAATCAAAAAGGAACCGCCATGTTACTAGAAGAACTTCAAGCCCGCACTAAGGGTCTTTGTTCCCCGGCTGAATATGACGCTATCAACGCCATGTACATGCTTGACGAAAGCATGACCAAGGAAGACGCCGCTCGCATTTGGGAACTTCAATACGGCAAGCCCCGGCGTCAAGCTATCAAGAACCGCAATGCGCTTATCCAGCGTATTATTGAAACGGCGGACGGTTTTACTTATAATTCGGAGCGCCCGGCTGATGTTTGGCAGGCTATAAGCAATGCTGAACGCCTTATTCGCGAAGCCAGAAAGGGTAATCCGTGGGCTGTGTCTGTCGTGGATGAACACGGCATTCAATGGGAAACTCGTGAATGGGGAAAGACGCCTAATGGCTGTTATACCATTTATGACTTGAACGTGGTTGTGTTTGGCAAGAAGGGCGCTACTCGCCATTATGTCGGATACCGCTTTTATTAGGAGGGTTTGAAAATGACTGTAGACATACAAGACCTCATTGATGAGCTTGGCCCACCTGAAAAACAGCCGGGGTACTGTTCCCCAAAAGAAAAACAGGCCAAATGGGCGCGGGAAGATGCTGCATATGCAATTCGTGCGTTCAAAAGGATAACACGCGCCAGAAGAATGATCGCGGGTGACCTGATAGGCTACTGTCCAAAAAAAGAATACTTGGAAGTCAAGGAAGCGTTGGAAAGAGCTATAAACAGCCTTGAAAAAAGTGGACAAGAATCCGGGAAGCTGCATTCTTATGTGCTCGCCGTTACTCACGCATTGGAGCGCACACCATGAAAAAGCTTGTAAAGTGTGGTTGTGACTTTGTACGCGGAGCCGATTGGAAGCCTATTCAATGGACGAAGAAACAGGCTCTCGCGTACATTACCAAAGAAGCAAAGCGGGCTGTGCTCAATCACAAGGGACAGCCCGTATTTTATCCTTCAATTTGTGACTGTGGAGATTATTACCGCGTTTGTCTAGCTGGACAGCCGGAACGGAGGTAGTTTATGCGTTTGACGTTTAGGAAGGTGAAACAAGAGCGTTTTTGGGATAATCGGGCAAAAATGAAAGCCTATCTTGACGGTGTGGAATTTCTCACCCTGTGGGCCGGTGGTAATGGGTGCCACTTTGTCATACGCATTCAAACAGACCGATGTGCGGAAGACATTACCAAACACGCTCCTTGCCCGTGGGAATGGACGCATTTATCCACCAAGTTCTATAGTTTGGAAGAAGCCAAAACGCATGTAAAACTACATCTGGAACACTTATTTGAAATATTGGCAACCTCTATCAAGGAAAATATAAAGGCGGCAAAGAAATGAAAACAGAACAAGAAAAGACTGAAAAAGTGGCAGGGGACGTGCGTTCTGCCGTCCAGACCTTGAATCTAATGCTTGAAAGAGCATGGCAAGAGGGATTGCGCGTTGAATTGGAAGTTGTGGAAAATCACACAATTGGAAGCCGGGACGCCTGCATCATGGTGGACGCTCATATATACAAGGCGGTGTGATATGGAACTTTCAGTTATCGATCTCCAACGGCGCGAAGCTTGCGGATACGCCTGCCTGAATTTGGAGTTTGAACCTGATTACAAGCTCCGGGCATGTATTGCCTTGTCTGTTTGCCTACATATTCTTTCCGGCTTGGATATGCCTATTGAAAACGCTGATGACGCCTTTGTGTACGATGACGGCAAGCGCATTGTGCTCGGCGTACAGCCGGAAGGCAAGCGGCCTGTTGACCTGTTTGCATTTGTTCCTGTTGCATATGGAAACGCTTTGTCGTAATATAAGCATTGACTGTTTATACCGGCTCCAAATGGTAATTGAAACTGCCTTGAATAAATAAGCCAATAGCAGGGTTTTTCCTACCCTGCGACAAAAGGTAGTTTCCCGGTGGAGGATTGGCACTGTGAACAATATGCAAGGGAGCTATTGGCTGTGGTGACAAACCAAGCGCCGGAAAAAGCACGGCTGAAAGAATCCGTGGGCCTGCCCGCCAGATGCAATGTCTGGCGGGTTTTCTTTTTGGACGAAAAAGAAGGGCCGGAACTTGCCGGCCCTTCTGCTATAGGTTATTTACTTGGTTTCAATTGGACTGTGTTTGCCCTACATACCGCGAACATAGGGTTCAGCGGTTACTGTTCCATCCTTGTTCACTTGGAACAGATACAGGCGGAAAGCTCGGCGTGTGCCGTAGCTGTTGGTCGCCTCAATGGACACATACCCTGTCTTCTTTTCCGCGTTCAGCACGGCCCAATCCGTAAACTTGGCACTTGCCGGGTACTGCAAGCGGGCACGGATTGTTGCCTCGATCAAAGCGCGTTCTTGTGGTGTGAACACGCGCTCGAACTCTGCCGCCTGTTGCTGAACGGCTTGTGCTGTTGGTTGCTGTGGTACTTGCGCACTGTAGGGCAGGCGCGGTTCCATCTTGCAGCCGGTCAGCGCCAGCACGGCCAAAACGGGAATCAATCTGTTCATATAAGGCTCCTTTCTGGTTTGGGTCTTGGCGGGATTGCCTCAACCTCTTGAGTTCAATTTGCCAACTATTCAATATTTTGTCAATTGAATAATACCTGTTTTTCAATCTTTTTCAAAAACAAGCCCCGTCTCGGCGGCTAACGAAACAGGGCTTGCCCGGCTTACCGTGCCGGGAACGTGGTGCCGGTATTCCGGCTTGCTTATGATTATACGCTATGCGGGTAGTGGGTCAGTTTGAAGAATTACCGTCTTGACTTGGCATTCAATGGCCGCAAAGATGAAAAATTTTGAAGTTTTTGCCATGTATCCTCGTCAAACAGGCTCCGCCCACCGTCCGGCAATGCCCTGATTTCCGGTGTCAGGACTCCCAAGGCGTCTTGGTTGCTGTCTGGCATAATGTGCCTCCTTTTCCCCTTGGACAAAATTCGTCCGTTTCGTTATTTTGAAAGTGCAGGGCCGGAAGTCCGTCTCACTCTTCCACTTCGGATTAGGAGCCCAGAACCGTTCAGCGGCCCCCCCCCCCTGTCCCGAAGGATCACGAAAGGAGACGTTGACAAAGGCTGTAGTCTGATTGCGCCGGACACCTATTATCCGTGCTGAACACGGATCCCACCGGATGCAATACAGGAGGTGAAGATAGGGAACCCCCTGAGCCTGTGTCACGACTTCCGGCCCTGCTCTCAATGATACGATGATGCAAAAAACAACAAAACCACGATCTTGAAAAGACTCCAAGATCGTGGTTTTGTTGTTTTTTATGGCTCCCTACCGCCGCACGTCTTCAATCGGTGAAGCAGCGACAAACCAAATCCATCATAGGGTCGATCTCCCGTGCCATATCAACCATGCGTTCAACATCTTTCCGCATCATACCAATGCTCCTGTGTTTTTGTACCGGGCTTTGTGAAAAGCTTGCATATTGGGGAACTCCAAATCAGAAATGGATATTTCCACTACCTCAATACGCGGCTCATGGAAATAGTCTGAATAGCCAACCGTAACCCCTCGGCCCCATATTGTTTGTTCCACTACGCCACGTTGAATAAATATTTCCGTTTTGGACGTATTGTAAAAAGGCCAATTTTCCTTTTTCAGCTTATACGGACATTGACGCATCAAAGAAACGAGGGCTTCGCGTAGCTGCACCTTGTCAGAATCGTTTTCAAAGCGGAAAGAGGGCGGCAAGTGTCTAAGATGCCCGCCATCCTGCGTTTGACGCTCTGCGAACGATTGAATTGCTTTGTATGCGTCACCAATGGTCATGTTCTGTGCCTGTAGGTTCCCACTTTGACGGTTGAAATTCTCATATGTCACCTTTTGGGCAACCCTGCGTAAAAAGCCTTTACAGTATCTTCATCCAACACAGCGAATGCGGCTTGCTGTATGGTGGTGTCACTAATTTCTTGCTGTGGCCCGGCCTCAACCTTGGCCCCGCATCTGTCCAAGAATTGATTGCCTTTCTGGATCGCATAATTGCCGTCTCCGGTGGCGTCAAAGACTGCGCTTCTAACTGCGTACAGGATGTTGATCGCTATGTGTGCCATGATGTTCCTCCAGTGCTTGTGTAGCTTCCTGCACCTTTTGTGCTGCGTCCAAGGCCGTTTCAAGATGCTTTATCAAGTTTGCTTGCGTATCAATCACTGTGCGAAGAGATTTCAAAAGCTCATCCTTTATGCAACAAGCAACTGCAATATCCCCTGGCGTTTGCTGCGCCATTTTCCTATAGCGAGCCAACTCTCGCACACTCAAACAAAGGTCTTTTTCTTCATTATTTCCGTTCATAAGGTTCCCCGCAAAACAGGCAATAATCCAACATCGGGTCGGCAACGTCATTGTAAACACATTCGCCAGTTGGGGACGTGGGACATTCCCACCCATCAAGCTCCAGATCGTCCGGGGACGTGGGCACGGCTGTTGCTTGGCATTCAAACACCGTGTTTTGATGCAGCTTGTCAGGGTTTGCCACAATGTAATTGAAAACGTACAGGCGTATGCTGTCCATATGCCGGGACTGTTCGGCTTCCAATTCCTGCTTTTGCTGTTGCTTTTCTGCAATTGCCCGTCTGTGCGCGGCAATCAATGCCTTTGTTCTTTCCATAGAAAACTCCAAGGGCGGGAACGTGTTTTTACGCTCCCGCCCTGCTTTGAAAGTTATATAAAGGTTCCACCGGGCACAAAGTCCGTGCAATTTTCTTCGGCCCAAAGGGCGGTTTCAAGCATGGAAATACGTTCTTCGTCAGTGATATTCGCGCCCTTTGTGAAGATAGCCAATTCCATATCACCAAAGTTATCGCTGTGGCTGTTATTGTTGGCAAGAACTACGGCCTTGAAGCCATCATTGGACAAAAAGGCGTACCCAACTTCGTTTCTGCACATCGTCAAGCCTTGAAAAGAAAAGCGGTTCATGGTAGTTCCTTTTTGGTTTGTGGCTTTCAGCGGGTTTGCTTGTTTGCCCTTGTTGAGTTCAATTTGCTCGTTATTCAAACTTTTGTCAAGCGTTTTTTGAATGATTATACGAAAACTTTTCTACGCGCTCTCGGATTCTCTGCTTATCCTGTATAAGTTCCTCTTCCCATGCGGCGTATAATGGGTTATTGATTCTGAAAACCGGAGGCATGAACATGCGAATAGGGCTTTGCAGCGTTGACGGCACAGGCCGAGACGTTTTCCCAAACTTGGTACTTATGAAGCTGTCCGCGTGGCATAAAGCGCAAGGGCATAAGGTCGAGGCTTTCCATCCATTGAACACATATGACAAGGTGTATGCGTCCAAAGTCTTTTCATGGACGCCAGACAACCCATTGTTACCCCCCGGAACAATCCGAGGCGGAACCGGCTATGATGATTTCAACAGCCTGCCAGAAGAGATTGAACATATGTGCCCGGATTATTCTTTGTATCCGTGGCATGATTTCAGTATGGGCTTCTTGACACGCGGCTGTATCCGCAATTGCGATTGGTGTGTTGTTCCCCGCAAAGAAGGCAAGCTCCATGCCCATGCAGATTTTGAAGAATTTGTCCAGCATAAAAAGGTGCGCTTTCTTGACAACAACGTGCTTGCGAGCAAACACGGCATTGCACAAATTGAAAAACTCGGCCAAACAGATATAAAGGTAGATTTCAACCAAGGGCTTGACGCCCGGCTGATTGACGAGAAAATGGCAAAGCGCCTTGCGGCGTTGAAGTGGCTGGAACCCATGCGCATATCATGCGATGAAATACAATCCCTTGAACGTGTTGGAAAGGCCGTCAAGCTATGCCATGCGGCAGGCGTCAAGCCCAAAGAATATACCGTCTATGTGCTGGCAAAGGAAGTTGATACGGCCCTAGAACGCATCAAATATTTTGAGGCGCTTGGAACCCGGCCATACTGCCAACCATACCGGGAAATAGGTTCAAAAAAGGAACCGGAGGCCGAACTCAAACATCTCCAATTCTGGTGCAATCACAAGCAAACATGTAGGTCGACAACATGGGAAGCATTCAAGGCCAATGGGTATAAACGCCCCACCGTTTGGAAAGACACAATGCAAACCTTGTTCTAGCAAAATAAAAGGCCGGGCGTTCAAAGCTTCCCGGCCTTTTATTTTGTTTGTGTTCCACAACTCATAGTTTCGGTAGCGTTGCCCCACCCATGAGACGCGGGTGCTTCATATGCCCGTTCAAACGCTCTTTTGCCAATCTAGCATAGTTCGGGTCGATTTCACTGGCAACAAGGCTGTAACCGGCATTGAAACACGCTATCGCTATGCTCCCGCTTCCAAGGTGTGTGTCAAGTATCTTGTCACCAGGCTTTGCGAATGTATTGAGTAGCCATTCATATAATTTCACCGGTTTTTGTGTTGGGTGTATGCGCTTTTCCTGCCCGGACATTTGCGGAACGCAACGGAACAACTTTGAATGCGTTACAATGTTTGTCCAAGCATACTCGCATTGCGCGTATGTAACCGCCATACACATTTTATCCCACACAATAAAGCCTCGGTTTGGCGGCAAGTCAAAGTAATTACCGCCCCATATGATAGCCTGCTTTGAAACGCGGAAAAGCTCGTTGAAATACTCTTTTGGCGGTGCGGTATCCCATTGGTCGATCTTGACGCCCGTTTTTTCTTCATAGCGTTTGAAGCGGCCACCGTTACGGCTCTTGTTGAACCCCTCGCCCCCCGAACCATACGGCGGATCAACTATGGCAAGCTCGAAGTATCCGTCCGGATATCGGTGCATCAAATCCATGCAATCTTCACAAGTAATTTCAATAGTCATTGCTTATATACCTCTGCCCGGCAGTAATATCTACACTGCCCGAAAAAGCTTACTCTCTGCCCCAAGATGGAACAATGTGCCGTCTTTTTGGAAGAGCACAAATCAACCCCGGAAGCGTGAACACACTTCCAACATAAGCCCCGGTATGGCTTGTCTGTTGAATAATGCACATCTTCCCTTTTGATAGTCGTTTTCTTTTTCATAACAACCCCTTCATTACCGGCTTGCCCTTTGGCGTAATCACCTTTGGCTCTGGCTTTTGCTTGGGCTTGCTGTCCCCGCGCTTCATACTGTTCAACATGGCTTGAATGCGGTCTTCTTCGCGAAAGCGCAAGTCCCAAAGCCCGATGACGTGCCGGGCTGTGCGCCATGTCCCCCAAGCTTCTACGGCTAGGGCGTTTCCATGATAAATAACAGCGGGAACATCCAGCAAAGTCAATTGGACATAAGCCATATGAACGCATGTTATGGCAATATCAATGCCGGTGACATGGTACATGCCGCGCAAGCCTTGTTTGTCCATGATATTTGCAAACGCAATGCACATACCACCGGCCCCGCAAGCCGGTTCAAGCATGGTGACAAACCCGTTTTCTTGTACGCTGTTCTTGATTGCATCCGGCATGGCCGTAAGTTTGGCGATCAGGCTGGAAACGTGGTACGGCGTAAAAACTGCCCACCGTGCCCGGACAGTTCCAATTCTCCATATAGCTTGCCGAGCCAATCTTCATCACGTTCTTTTTCAAAACATTCTATCAACATCGCCAGCATAACCGGGAAGCGATCAAGGTCTGCTTTTTCATACTTGGCAACTATCTTCATGTACTCGGCTTCGCGCTTTTCGTACTGCATCAAGTCAACGGCGTTAGAAAAAGACAAGGCGCAACAAGCCACCCAATCTTGAAAAACCGTTGCCCTGTGGTGATACCGGGCAACGGTTTCCAGCGTCTTTTTCAGTTCCTTATACATTGGCGCTCTGTCTTTGCCACTTCGGGAAGTGTATATTCATGTTTTCAAGTGTTTTTGAAAACCCGTCCATAAAGCCAAACGCGATCTTGTCCCGCGCTTCTTCCAACATCAAAACCGCATCCCCCGTGTATGCCGGGTCAGCCCGTACCAAACGCAATGCGGATTCAATATAGCGCAAGCTTGCCTCGGCGCGTTCCCCGCTGTCATAGTTGCGCGGGTCTTCTACAAGCCGATCAACGCGATCCATAATTCTATCAAAATCCATATCAGCCTCCAAAATAGGTGTCTGTAATATCCTGCGTCACGGTCTTTGCAACGCCCAACAACTTATTATACGCCGGGCTGAAAATGCGTTTGAACGTCTTGTGGTACTGATTATTATCAAGGCTCGTTTCGGACGCATGATTGCAATACGGCCCGGCCCGCCAGCCTTCATACGGTTCCATCCGGTAGCAAAGTCCGTGTTCTGCCACATATTCAAGTTCATTTGGAAAGCGCACATCATCAACTATGACAATGCCGGTCTTTGGCCGCTGTTTTTGCCCGGAATTCATAAGCACGTTATGCCTGTTGCGCTGTTCCTCTTTCTGCCACCACTGGTCAGCGCGTTCGGCCAAACGCTTCACCCAATAGTCAGGATCGGCGCTTCTCACGTTTTCCGTGCCATACCACTGCAAGACTTCGCGTACCGTGATTTTCCCGCGCATAAGCCAATCAACGGCCACAATGTCAGCCCCCCATACAGCGTATGGGCCTGCCTTTTCCAAAAGGGAAGCCCGAACTTGATTGTCAACATATTCAAGATTGTAGACAGCGTTCTTGCCTGTTTCGCTGTACAAGAAATTCAACGGGATGTTATACTTGTCCGAAACTTCATCTTTCAAAACACCGCCAAAGGATATACGCAAAACAGGCACTTCCAAAAGCGCCCGGATGTTGTCCGCAATCATATCCGCCAATGTGCTTTTGCCCGTGCCGATCTTTCCGGAAATGCCGATAATAATCATTATGCCCTCAACTGTTGTCGTAAAGTGATAAGTTCAGAAGTCAGCCTAGAAACAATACTATTCAACATCTTTTCCGATACAGGCTCCTTGTGTAGTTGCTTGGCCCTTTTCAATACTTTGCATTGTCCATGCCTATCAACAGAAATGACGCCGTGTCCGTATTTACCAGACGCCGGATCGGCGGCGATACGCTGTGCCAGTTCTGCCGGTGCCCCAAAATACATGCGGTTTGGATCGCGTGTATGCGCCAATACAGGATGCAGGCGATGTTCGCTTTTGCACTGCAAGCGCCAGGGTTCATACTTGCGCTTTTTGAACTCTTCCCTGTAATCAGCCCATGATATTTTGACTTCCACCTCGATCAGGGAAACACCGTCACTTGCCACAACATCGCAATCAAGCCACTCTGTTGCGATATACGGCCATTGCCGATCAAAGCGGAAATGAAAAAGCAGCGCGTTTTTCACCGCGTTTGCATTTACCATTTCCAGGTCTGGACGAACAAAGCCGTGCATTACCACAAATCCTCACTGAAAAGACAATCCCCAACATACCCGCCCGGCCTGCGTTTCAACTGCCCGTTCTGCTTTGCCAGCCGGTAAGCATCCTTTCTGTCAAGAAACGTGCCGTCACTGCATAGAAAGCCTTGAATCTCAATTCTGTCATTGGCCTTGCCCTCCGGGTATTCGTGGTGTTGCACAATATCGCCATGTCGTGCTGGACGCGGGACACTCAAAATCAACCCGGCGCGGGAAACTGCAACAGAAACGATTTTCAGCCTTTCCATAATCAAAACAACTTTGGCTGTGTGTTTATCTTTTTCGCCTTTTCATGGCCCTCTTGAACGTGTCCAATGGCGGCATAATAGGAGGCTTTCATTTCCGGCAGGCATTCTTTGCAGTAAAAGCCCCATATGGTGCGCGGGTCGCGTACAAGTTCCCCACCCACTATTGAAGCGCACCCCTCCGGAAATTCACAAAAGCCTGTGCTCGGCTTGCCGCATCGTTCGCATGGTATTGTATCCACTTCAAACCCCCGGTAATACGCCTCTAGATACTGTTCAGGCGTTTCATGTTGCTGTGGCGTGGGCTTTGTCCTGTAGCTGGCAAACCATTTCTTTACAGAAAGTTCAAATATTTTGAACATCTTAGGCCACCGCGCCCTGTGCAAGTCCACCTTTTTCAAATTCTTGTGCGTTATAAACGGACAAATAACACAACCAATTCTGTCAAACCCCTCGTCATACAATGACGGATACGGGAGTTTGTACTTTTCAATAAATTCCCAAATGTGCCATTCAAGCCAATAAAAGATAGGCTTGTACACTGTCTGCTTTTCATACGGGTCAATGCGTGGCTTTGCGGCTCTGTTGGCACTTTCTTCCGCCCGTATGCCCATAACACGTTTTTGCAATGGAATATGCTTTGACGGGTCTTTCTTCAATACATCGCAACACCAACGCATAGTCCGCAATGGTGGAGATTTTCGACGTATGCCTTCCCAAAAAGACATTTTGGGGTATAGAAAAACAACGTCTGGATAATGTTGTTTTATGAATTTTACAACTTCCGGCGCATCAATGCCGGTGCAAGAATAGAATGCTGTGTGCTTTACATTTGCCATACGGCAAAGTTCGAGGGCTACTATGCTGTCCTTCCCACCAGAAAAACCAACAAAGTAACCCTCTTTTGGTTCATGCTTCCGCAAAAACGCTATGGCCTCTGCCTGGACTTCGGATAAAGGCACAAGCGCCGGATGCAGTTTACCTTTCATCGCGTCTACTTTCCTTTTCAGCTTGTTCAAGGGCGGCTTCGATTGCCTTTCGCTTGCCGCCCCGTGTTTCGTGACCTATATGGAAAAACCCACAATACCGGCACTTATAGGCTTGCATAACCGTCTTATCGCCGAACGTGGTTTTCAAGTGTATTATAGCATTACGCGCCGCTTCCCTTGTGACATACTGTACTTTTTCACCACAAGCGGAGCGCTCCTGTGGCTTTGCCATTCGCGCCCCCTTCGCGTTATTCAGCTTTTACTTTCCCACCTTCAACGCGGAAAACCTTGTCCGCGCCTGCAATGACTTCCGGATTGTGGGAAACGGCAATGAACTGTATCCCAAGCTTGCGGCTCAACTCTTGCAACATAAGCCCGGCCTTGGCGTGTTTGTCCGTTGAAAGATTGCGGAAAGGCTCGTCAAGGATAAAGGTCGGGGAACTCTTTTGAAGCGTCCATACTGCTATGCGCAAGGCAAACGCGGCAATGTCTACCGGCCCACCCCCGGAAGCTGCAAGCGGCTCAATCTTGTTCCCATCCCGCTTGAACCATAGGTCGGCCTCCGTAACGCCCCGGCGCTGTACAAACTCAACCTCAAATTCATACGGGTCGTCAAAAACGGAAGCAAGCGCCAAACTGACAAGATCGGAAATTCGCTTGCCTATGTTCAATTGCGTCTTTTCCGCAACCGACAAAACAAGTTCCTTTGCCAGCAAAGCATTTTCATTCCGCTCCCGCGCCTCTTCCTCTGCCGCCTTGTTTACTGTAATGACGTTTTGCAGCGCCGTCCGCATGGCCGCACCCTTGCGTATCCTGTCCGCCGCTCGTTTATGTCTTTCGTTGAAGGTCATTCTGTATTTCCTTTTTGAAAAATGGCGGGTAAATTGGTTCTGGCGCATCTATGCCAAAAACAGGCTCCCCGCGTGAATTTTGTTGTACTTCATACAATATGGCCCTGCAACGCGGGCAACGCCCCACCCGATCTAGGTCATATTCAAACCCTCCGCATTTCGTGCATTTCATATCCCACCTTCCTACGCGCTTACAGCCTCTTCTATGTCTGTAAGCAGTTTTTCAGCGCGTTCTTTGCGCCGAGTCACGTCCTTTTCCAATGATGTCAGCTTGGCCTCGGCCTCTTTGATCGACACGCAACCAAAGTCCTTTTTCAGCGTTGAAACAAGCTGGTCGCGGCGTCCAGTAAGCCTGTCAAGATTTTGCTTGGCTTCGGCTTCCTGCTTTTTCAACTTCTGCAATCTGTTCATCAAATCCTGTGACATTAGATTTCTCCTTCACCGGCTGTTTCGTCAACATATTCCTTTTCAAATTTCGCCCCACATTCAGGGCAAACCCACTTCTGTTTATACGGCGAATCAAAACAAACAGCATAACAAAACGGACAGCGGAGCCAGATAATTATTGAAACTGTCATATTTATGCCTTGTCAGTCTTTGGGCTGGATTTAGCCAACGCACTATATATGCGCCCGCAAACATGGTAAGAATGAACACATGTTTTCCACGTCACAGAACAGCGGTATCTATACCGCCTCGTGCCCCAATCAGAAAAGTGTGGGCACTGTCTGCAATGTTTCAAAATCATGTAGTGTGTCATTCCAAGCACTCTTCCAAGATAGATTGTACGCCCTTTGGCGCATCCTTTGCCGCAAGTCTCATGTTTTCCTTGAATGAAAGCTCTGCGTCAAACTCTTGCTGCAAGCCTTCCACAAAGGCCGCTATGCGTTCGGTCTGTGCCTGCTTTTCCTCTACAACTTCCATATCAAAGACGCCGTGCTCAATGGGGATAGGTATTTCCTCAAATTCAACACCGTTTTCCGCGCTGATTTCCAAAAACCCAAGGGCAGGCTCATGATCGACTTGTTTTGTCGTTGAACGCAAAACAGAACCCATGTTGATTATGTGCCTCCCTCGTGCGGATACAACAAACTTTTCGTGGTTGTCCCCACAAATGAACACATCCGCATTGCATGTTTTGAAAAGCTGTTTGGTCGTCAATACCTTTTCTTCGTCTTCGGCCCAAAAGGCTTTTTCCCGCATAATCAACCGATGCAAAACAAGTATGCGCGTGGCCTTGCAAGGTTTGGCACGTTTGCCCGCCGTGTCGTATCCGATTTCTTCCGGTATTTCTTCGCCCCATGAGCAACCAACAATAAACACTTCCACCCCATGACAGGCATATTCAAAAAGCCCCTCTTCATTCGAGGAAAGAACAGTTGCCATTTCTCCAAGCCCCGCCACCAAAACGCCGAGCGGACTGTTTTGCTTATCGCTTGTGTGATAACGCAAATCATGCTGGCCGTAGATAAACAAGCATTGTATGCCGGTTCCGTCCAAATCCTTGAAGGCCCGGATCGCCCATTCAACAAGGCCGTGCGGCGCATCATGCCGATCAAATATGTCACCTGGAAAGATAATCAGGTCGGCCCCACGATCATGTGCTGTATCAAGGATGAATTGCAATTTGCGCTGGACTTCTGCATAGTAATCATCAATGCGCATTTCCGGTGCTTTCATGCGGAGGTGCAAGTCACCAACCGCAAGAATTTTGATATTATCCTTGCCCATTTTCCGCCGTCCTTTTTTCTTCGGCAACCGCTGCATTATATTCACGAATCAACACATCAAACGGGTTTTCCGAAAATATCTGCTCTTCGGCGCTGCCTGCCATTGTGTATGTAAGTTCGAGGATATGGTGCTGTGGCCCCAACGCACATTGCAAAATCCGCCGCAAGGGTTCCGCACTTACTGTTATTTTTTCCATGTTACACCCTCCTTTCATCCCGCATTGTGCCGCAAAGCGGGCAAGCGTCCGCTTCTCTCCATACGGCTTCCAGTTCTTTCACAATGGCTTTGTACCCGGCTTCCACTTTGCCCCCTTCCTCTTCAACCGCTTCAAGGTCGGCTATCAGTTGGCGCAGATCATCCGCCGCCTGTTGGGCTTCTTCCCCTTTTTGCAGTTCAGCAAGGATTGCTTTTTCCGCGTCTCCGGATACCGGCACAATCTTGATTTTTGCTATCTTGTCCTGAACTGATTTTAGGTCGTGCAAAAGTTCGTCCAGAACAGCCGCTTCCCGGTCTTTTTCCGTAAAAGCGGATATTGCCTCGGCTACCTTGTCCAAAGGCGCGTACAAGGGCAATTGAACGCTAATTTCAGCTATCTTTTCTTCTGCCCCCCACAAGTCTTGCAAGATGGAAAAAATCCCGGCTATCTGGTCGTCTTTGCGCTGGATATGTCCCATTTCTGTTTCAAGCAATTCTAAGGACGTTTCCGCATCATCCACCCAATCAAGTCCGGAAAGTTCTTTTTCCGCTTTTGAAATGGCGGTTTCCGCCGCCTGTGCCTCGGCCTTGGCCTCTTGTGCAATAGCCTTTATCTTTTTCACTGTGCGGTCAATAATGGACAGGTCGCAAGCTTCGTTCAAAACCTTTGCGACTTCCCCGGCGCTTTGTGACAACAGGTAATGCGGCGCGAACTGCGTTTGTATGTTGATTGCTTCCAGCCCGTGCGCATACTGAATTTCAGACGGCACATCGGTTTTCATAGCAACGTAGTTTTCCCCGTCCAACAGGTACTTGTTCACCTGTTCAGAACGAAGACGGGATATTGGTACTCTGTCCACTTCTATTGAAGCTTCCATTATATCGCCTTTCTCGCAATCCCAATGCCGGAAACCAAGGCCGCTCGGCCTGTTGGTCGCCAGCCATACCAAAGCTTTGAGCAACGCGCTCTTGCCACTGTCGCTTGTCCCCGCAATTACATTGACGCCCGGCGCAAAGTCCAGCGTGGCTTTTTTATGACATTGAAAGTTTTTTACTATCAGCTTTTCAATCATAGTATGCCTCCATGCAAAATTATACGCGCAAACAAAAAGCCCGGCTTGGTGCCGGGCTTTCATGAAACTATCAACCGTGTTTTGTCACGCCGTCAGGTCTTGGAAAAAGACCGGGAAGCGCGTCAGAACTTCCGCCAAAAGCGGATTCATTATTTCTGTCATTTGTGGATGAGGTCGGCCTGTAGCGCCCAAGGCGCGGAGCCGGAAGATATGACGCCACTCGCGCATATTGGCCGTCCATGTGATTTCTGTCTTCAAACTGTTGGGCAACATGCCCCTTGCAATTTCAGGCGGCATGAACGGCCCCGGCTTTACATCGTTGACGGCCTGCAAGTAGCAAATTTCCGCGTTTTGCATGGCCTGCAACCATATTTGCGCGGCAGGGTCGACAACAACAATTTCCGGGTGTTCCGCTGTTGCGCCGCTTTCCGTAGCGTGGACAAGCCCCATAAGTGGGTCTTGCTCGGATACCCCGGAACCTTGGAAAAGATAGTACAGGCCGTCCGGTATCCCTTCTTCCTGCATGAACGGCGGGAGAATGAATGTAACGTGCCCGCCAAACTTGCTTTTTGAATAGTTGCAATACCGTGTACTTTCTTGCGTGAACGCGCAAAGCCGGTGCCGAACCATTTCATGCGTTACGCCCCTGTCCACAACAAACGTCACGGAAAAGCCAACATGCTCCAGCACTGTTTCGTGCTTTGCCTTGACGCGGGCAGAAATAAACGCTTCCCGCTCTTTTTGTGTTTCAGGGAAGGGCGCTTTATAGCAATTGGAGATTGCTTGGCAGACAAGATGCAACATTTGCGCGTATTCCAAATGCTGTAGAATTTTGAATCCCGGCCTTATGAGGCGCATATATCTTCCCTCCAATCGTCAACCGTGGCGTCCCCCTCGTACTTGTCGAGTTGAAAAATGCAGTCCAGAACGCAAGCCTTCCCGCAACACTCCATTTTCACAACACGCGCTTTGACTTCTCTGCCAAAACGAACGATTTCCAATTTGAATGGCTTGATTATATGCGTCCCCGGTGTGTGCTCGGTTCCGCAATGTGGGCATTTCATAAGCTTCTCCTGTTTTGTCCGCTTGTTATTCAACGGACTTGATTGCTTTTTTCAGGCCGGACGCCGGGGAAAAGGTAAGCTTGCGGCTTGCCGGAATGTCCAAGGGTTCCCCCGTCCTGATATTGCGGCCCTTCCTGGCCTTGGTGCGAATGACGTTGAACGTACCGAGGTTATGAACAAACAAGCTGCATACGTCTCCGGATTCCGTACCCTCCACCAGCAAGGAAGTGAAAGCGTCCGTAACGCAAGACAAAGCCCGGCCCGCATCGGCCTTGGTAATGTCCCCGTCCGTGAGTTCAACCATCTTTTCAATGATTTCTTCCTTGCTGTACTTGACAATCGCATCACTCATAACAAAGCTCCTCTGTTTTTCTTGGCTTTATTGCCGGGTTTTTGCGCCGAACAATGTTCAGCATATGTCTTTTTCCCATCGGGAGGGTAAGGCAAAAACCAATGCGTGAATTGCCTATCCCAAGACCAACCCTCCGGGATTTTCCCTTGTGTATTCAAAACGGATTGCGCGTATTCCCGCGCCACACTGGCAGGCCACCCGGCAATATACCCCGTAGCGGCATTGTAGGTGATTACCGTTACAAGCGGCTCGTCTGGCGGCAGTCTGTCAGCTATGGACAGCCAAAGCTTCTCGATCAACTGCCGCTTGTTCATACCATGTATTCCTTGATATATTCAACAATTTCCTTGGCACATGTCCTGTCAACGCCGAATGTGGCGTCATATTCCATGCGGTGTACGCTATCATGGTTGAAATGACTGGCCTCAACGCTGTCCAGTTCCGGAGTTGCAACGCAAATAAGCGCCCCGGACATAAGAGCGGCCCCATATTCGATGAACGAATCATTCCCGCCCGGCAAGAGTATAACGAGGTTTGCCTGCACAATCCCCTGTAAATCTTTTTTGAGCAACTCTTGCTGTATCTGTGTTCCGTTTTCCAGCTTGATGCCGTTTGTTGCTTCAAGCCAATCATGCGTCATTTCAAAACCGTTTTCGTTCATTTCATCTCGCAAGGCGCGGTAAAGAACGGCCTGCCGGTACGGTGCAATGATAAAGTATTTGTTCATGTCAAACCTCCGTCAGCAAGGCGCGTATCCATTTGTTCTTCTGTTT
>LSQA01000043.1_pt1 | contig 26739 bp, 30 predicted proteins | sample 651271 | NCBI WGS metagenome assembly LSQA01 (sample SAMN04438314, study PRJNA306036) | termite gut metagenome | isolation source: viral DNA filtered from gut of termites from termite colony 3 | host: Coptotermes formosanus | place: USA: New Orleans, Cypress St. | collected 2013-06-21 | reverse complement strand
TTGAGATTGGATTAAATTACATTTCAACGCAAGGTCCAGGAACTCAGTTAGACATGAGTCAAGTTAAAAAAGTGATTGACCTAAAAATAGGAGGAACAAGTGAAACTCCTAATTTACAACAAGTTTTGAATAAGGGAAATACCGCTAATCATATGGGTATTAACTTATTGGACGGCGGTATTAATATCGGTAGTGGTAGCGACGATTCTGAATTATTTTTATATGGAAATGAAATTACACAAAGAATCGGAACTAATTATTTTACCTCTAATACGAGTGGTTGAGATATCGGACATTTTGATATGGCAAATCAAGGTGCGAAAGTCACCGATATTAAAGTAGATTTTGTTAATCAAGGGTTAAAAGTTAGCAACCCAAATTATGGAAATGCTAATACAAACATTAATAATGGTTTTGTTGAGATAAAAGAAGGAGATAACACACGAGCAACTTTATCATTTGGTAATTTAATTTTTAATGACGAAAATGGAAATGAATTAGGAAGTTATAACAACACGGGTTGTGTTTTACAATACGACACTCCACAACAAGTGGTAATGGAAAACGGACAATTAGATTTAGGAAGTGAGGCACTAACTAATTGAAAACAAACTTTAGGAATTGCAGATGCTCAAAATACTTATCCAACAGCGATCACTCACGAAATAATCGCTAATTCAAAATTAAGAACAACAATAACTCAAAATGATTCAACAAAAACAATTGTAAGTAATGATATTACACTTCCAAATGGCTCAAGTGGAAATGATACAAGTGTTTGAACCGGACACACTAATATAGATATTACCACAATAGCAATAAGTTTTGGAGATATCGCAAGTGTAAAAGGTGTTGGTTATAGCGACGGACAAAGATTAAGAATTGGAGACCGAGTTGTCGCGAATAACGGAACATTTTATGTTGATGCTATAAGCGAAGGAGCAAGCACATATGTTTTAAGAAGTATTAGCGGTGTAAATAAAGATACTAACAATGCTCTAATACAAGACGATATTTTAGGACAATTATTTATACCCCGAGCAATCGTTGGTTGGGGAAAATATGAACTACCTACCGACACACATAATCGTGGAGACACATTTACAATTTCTTATGACGACGGAAAAGCATATTTTAGTAATATCATAGGTAATTATAATGATATGAAAAACGACGGAAAGAGTGGTTGAATAGCAACAAGTGGAAATGGGGACTTATTAGTAATTAAATATGACGGAACTAATTATAATGTGTTTTTAGCAATGAGGAGTGGGAGTTAATTATGACACATTTAGAATTAGCACTTATAATAGTTAGTATTATATTAGCAATTATATTATTTATTGGTGGTATATGTTTATGAAAAAAAATAAAGAATTGAAAAGAAGCACAAAAGCAACAATACCAAATACATTGTGAAAAATTAGATATCATTATGAAACAATTACAAGCAATACAAAATTATCAAGCAATTATTAACAATTTATTAGATAATAAAAAGGAAGGGGAAAAATAATATGTGAATTAAAAATGTATGAAAAAAGTTTGTTAATTGATTAAAAAGTATTTTTACGGGTTTTGTTAATAAGAAGGTGCCGATTGATAGTATTTTAATGTTAGATAAAGATATATTAAAAAAGTTTGATAAAGATAATGACAATAAATTATCGATATACGAAATATACGAAGTTATAAAAGAGTTAGGGGAATAATGCCGATACATAAAGTAAAAGGCGGTTGGAAGTGGGGAAAACACGGACACACTTATCATAGCAAAAGCGGAGCAATACGACAAATGAAAGCAATTTTCTCTAATGGTTATAGAGAGAAAAAACACAAATAAAAATATTTTTGACATTTTTTAATTTTTGTGCTATAATAGTGTTAAGTCGGAACGAACCGACTATAAAAAAATAGGAAATGAATATGGAAAAAAACATAGGAAAAACGATACCACGAGAGAGTGCGATTGGTATAAGTGCTAACAAGAAGGCAATAGGTATTAGTGCGGACGGAAACGAACAATTAGAAATTACATCTAATATGTGAAAAGAAAATGGAGGAATGGAATAATGATCGTGCGAGATATAACCGCTATTTTAGAAACAATCGAACAAAACAATCATGCCTTTATATGAAATAGAGACACCGATGAGTTATATTTAGACGGCAAATTATTAAATGTTGATATACACGATTTAATACATTGTATAAATGCTAATGAAATGATGGAATTATTAAACATAAGAAGTTTAGAACACACATCGATATATGAAATTGAGATGGACGATTGTCGTGGTTGAATAAACAAGCACATGGGGGAAAATAACAATGGAAAATAATATAGTAAAAAAAGATAACAATACGGAAACTTTAATGAAAATGATTATGCGATGATTAAAAACGACAACACATTTTGACGATATACAATGCGAACAATGTTTAATGTTGGCGAAAGCAAATAAACTAAACCCGCTAAAAAGAGAGATTTATTTTAGTCCGAGAAAACAAAGGGACGGAAGTATAACGATACAAGCAACAACAAGTTTTGAAGTGTATTTAGCAAAGGCACAAGAAACCGGAAACTTTATGGGTTATGAAACTACATTTTTTAATAAGAACCGACAAGTTATTAACCCTATCGATGAAATATGCGATGCGGTGGAAATTAAGATTTACAATAGAGAATGGAAGGTTCCATTAAAAATGTGAGGAACAATGGAAATGTGAAAACCGAGTTTTAATAGTGATTTTTGATTGGGAAAAAAAGGAAATTACATGTTAGAAAAAGTGGTATTATCACAAGGACTACGACGATGTTTTGCTCAACTCTCTAACCTACCATATAGCAATGAAGAGGCAAGTATTTATACAAAGAAAATTTATAACTACGATATGGAAAATAAGAAATTAAAACAAGAAATAGAAAATACCGAGTTTGACGAACAATTAAACAAAGAAATAGAAGGTAAAAAAATAGAATTAACGGACGATGAAAAACAAGAAATGGAAAAAATAATCAAGGAGAACAAATAATGAAAAACATAAACGATATACACGATTTAAGTGTATTACAACAAATGAGTTTTGACGAATTGAAAGAAGTTAAAAAAAGTATCGATGTGGAATTAATTGAGACAAAAAAAATACTAAATAGATTTTGAGAATTGGCGAGAAAAAGTATTTATAATGAAAAATTAAGCGATACCGAGCACGAGTGATTATTTAGAAATAAGGCAATTATGGAACTTATTTTTGTGCGACAAAGAGATTTAGTTAGCACATATAACTATTTACATGAAGTTATGCGAAGGAAAGAACCGGTGAATAAAGAATTAGAAAAGAACATTGATAAAGAAATAGAAAAAGCAATTAAGGAGCAAAAATGTTAAACAATACAATATTATTAAGTGAAATGTTAATGTATTTTCACGGAAACAAAGAAAGACACATAAAAGGTAAAGAATTAGCGAATAAATTACTAATTACACCATTGGAAGTGCGATTATTAGTGCGAGAATTGAGAAACAACGGACATCCGATTATAGCTACATGTGGAGGGTATATTTTCACGGAAAATAACGATGCTATTAATCGTTATGTGGAAAAAAGAATGTTAGAAATAAGAAGTGAATATTACAATCTAAAAAAATTAGGAACATATACCGATAGTGTGTTAGATTTACAATGGGGGAACGATGCAAAATAAAATTAATGTTTGTTATTTTTATGCCGACAAATTGGAATTGGTGCCGATTGAAAATAAAGAGATAGAATGGGATGAGAAAAAATGGAATAACATAACAAAAGAAAAAGAAATAACCGGTAAAAAGCACAAGTGTTGATTATATAAGTTTAGATGTAAAATTGATTGGAGCACCACGATTAATTTTTGTTATATGGGCGATGAAAGAATACCGATAGAAAAAGATTTATATGGTGTTTATAGAATAATAACATTAAAAAATGTTAAGTTTAGGGTGAAAATGAATAAGGTGGGCGACAAGTGATTTACTAACTATATGTTAGTTAATTGAAATGGTAAAAGTGAGAATGTATGGAGCAAAGCATTTAATCAAGAGCAACCGAGAGAAACTAAAAAGGACGAGCAAAAAATGGAAATTGATTTAGATTGGTTGGACGGAGGCGAATAACATGGGAGTAATGGCGATAGATTTAAGCACTAAAAATTGTGGAATATGTATTGACGGCGAAACTTATAGTGTTATTTTGTGAAACGACGATTTTAAGACACGACATAGTTTATTACAAAGTTTTGTAAAACTTATTAAAGATTGTGATATTAACGAAGTGTTAGTCGAATTAGGTAATTTTGGTAATGCGAATACCACGAATAAGTTTAATTTATTACTAGGAGAATTACAAAGTTATCTATTTTTAATGAATGAAAATATAAATATTAAAGCATTTAATTCTAACGAATGGCGACGATTATTAGATTTTAGTAATCTCGATAGTCGAGAAATATGTAAGATTAAAGCAAGAGTTATATGTGTGGAAAAGACATATAAATTAAAATATTGTGATAATAATTGTAATTGTTGAGAATTTGGAGAATTGAAAAATATTATCAATGAGAACGACGAATATATTAAAAATAAGCAATGAGAAAGATTAAATATGTTAAAAGCAACTATTAAAGCAATATACAATACGACACAATGAAAAGTGCCGGACGATGAAACGGATGCATTTTGTATATGATATGTGCGAGATTATATAAGAGATAGTCGAGTAATTAAAGACGAGGTGCGAATTAAAAATAATGAAAATGAGCGAATTGGTAAATTAAAAAAGAAAGTGAAAATGTTAAAAAACAAAATAGCAAAATGGTTAGATACACCGAGCAAGCAAGCAAAAATACGAGAATGGCGAGCGAAAATAGAGAATATAGAGAAAGAAATTAAGGAGTAAATATGTTTGGAGGAAATGCTAAAAATAGAAGTGGGGACGAACATTATACACCATTGGCAATCGTAATACAATTAAGAAATTATTTTAATATTAAAGGTAAAAAAATATGATGTCCGTTTTGTATTGAAACAAGTAATATGATAATTGGGTTAAAAGAACACAACGAAGTATATACAACTAAACAATTATTAGATAAATATGGAATAGAACCGATTGTCTATTTAATAAAACCGGACAAATATCTATCCGACGAATATGATTTTTTTGACTATTTTAGATTATTGAAAGATTATTTAGTCCGTGATGGGTTTATCATTTTTGACAACCCACCATTTAGTGAAAGTGGTAATATTTATAAAACATTATATAGACAAGGAATAGATTATTTTTTGTTTGATAGTGGTTTAACATTTATCTCTCATAACCCTTATGGTGCCTATGGTGGGGGTTGTTTTATCGGACACGGAATTAAATATGAGAATAGCAATAAAAGTGTTAATACAATATTAATTAGCAATACATTTAACCGATTTTGACATACGGAGTTTAGAAACGATGCCTATTTATACAAAGATCATGGGTTTTATAAAAATTATACGGAACACCATTTTTTATCAAGTGCGGAATTACATAATTGGTGTTGACATTGTGGTGAAATATCGATAAAAACAATCGTCGGTTGGACTCAATTTAAGAAGTTTGGTGGCGATTATACATTTGATTTAAGAAAGATTGATAAGTAGGGGTATAGGGTAGGTAGGGGGAACCGATTTTCATTGAAATTAGGGGGGTTTCTATGCTCGTAGCAAGCGATAAAAAAAGTATGGGGGGAGTAATTTTCACATAGGGGGGGGTGTATTTTGGTGTTTTGGAGCAAAAAATAGTGGGGAAAAAAGGGGGTAGAGAAAATGTCGAAAAAAATAAGAAAAAACGAGATTTTTAACTAAAATAATTAATTGACAAACTAAAAAAAATATGCTATAATAAAGGTATGATAAAAGCAAGGTTATAGTAATTGCTCTTATCAAGTGAATAGAGAACGGAGCACTCGACAAAAAGCAACAAAAAAACACAAGGAAAAAACAACAATGAAAAACAAAATACAAGAATTAATCAAACAATTACAAGACGCGATAAAAATAATCGATATATTGGATATTAATAAAATTACCAATATAATTGATCGCATCGAAAGCGATACAAGTGATGCGAGAAGTGAAATAGATGAAGCAAGCACACAAATAGAATATGCATCAAGTAGCATCGATAACATCGAACATGATTTGTACGCTTTAAGAGAAATGATACAAGATATACAAAATGAAAAACAAGAAAACGACAAGGAGAACAAATAATGAACTTTGTATCATTAATCGGGATAGTAGATAACTATAACGAAAAAACTAACGACAAGAAACTCCAAGAATGAGCTAATAACATGGACATTAAACTGCTAAAAGATATAATCGACAACCTAGGCAACGAATTTAACATTTTGTGCGATGTATGACAAAAACGTATGAATAACGGACAAAGCCGACAGGACTACAAGAAAAAGAGATAATATGCGATTATTGGAAGTATACGACAAAGTTAAACATTACGGTTGAAATATTAGTTTACAATTACACAAATTAATGAGGATAAGATAATGGAAAATACAATATTAAAAAAAGAATTTAAGTTTGAAGCAGCGCATTGTTTAGGATTTCACAAGGGAAAATGTCATAATGTTCACGGCCACCAATGAAAAATTATTTTATATCTAAAAAATAATTGTCCAATGGATGAAAATATGATTATTGATTTTTACGATATAAAAAAAATAATAGAAAAATATTTAGAAGAATATGATCATTCTTTCATTTATTATTGTAGAGACGATCACGAAAACAACATAGGAAAAATTTTAGAAGATTACGGCTCTAAAACAAAAATGATTTACAATTATTCAACTTGTGAAAATCTTAGTAAAATGTTTTATGAAGAAATTAAAGCTCTTCTTAAAAGTAATAAAGAATGATGGCATTTACAATTAGTTGCAATTGAAGTTTATGAGAGTGAAGGAAGTAGTTGTATTTATAAGGAGTAAATAATATGACACAACAAGAAAAAAATAATATGAAAGAATTAGCAACATTAGAATTATATATGACACCACAAGAGTTTTACGAAAAATGAATGAGCAAGAAATACCAACCACCAAATTATTTTGTTGAGCAAGGTATAAGTGGGTATGACAAGATTGAAATGAGAAGAGATTTTTGAACGAAATATGATAATCTTACTGGAGAAATTCAAAATGTTGAATAAAATAAAAGTTTTAGGAAGTTCTTCAAAAGGAAATGCAATAATTTTATTTTTTGATAATTCAAGAATTCAATTAGATTGTGGATTAGAAAACAAGGAAGAACATCTTAATGATTTATTATTAATTTCACATTTTCATCGTGACCATTTCAATGAAACTCATTATGGAATGGAAGAAAACGAAATTAAAGAATTATCAACAGACCATAAAAGATTTTATAAAGATCTAAAAAATATTGATATTGAAGAAGTTAACATTCATCATATTGAAGAAAATATGGCTTTCATTATTAGATATGAAAATGAAACAATTTTATTTTTGACTGATGTCGGCAATATGGATGATATAAATATTAAACCGGAAGTAGCAAAAAAGATAACTTATCTATTAATAGAATCAAATTGATGTTGATTCAAAATGTTTGAAAACAAAAATCCCGAGCCTCATCATCTATATTCAACTTCTCCAGGCGGTCATGCAAGCAATTTACAAACATTAAATTTTATTTGTCGTAATAAAATCAACGAAAATGCGAAAATTTTATTTTTACACAAGAGTGATTCATCAAATGATGAAAGAGGTGAAGAAATTTTCAAAAGATTGCCACAAAAATGATTAGTTGCGAGAGAAAATCAAATAATTTACACGAAAAATTGAAAAGAGCTATAAAAACAAAAGTTTTTATGTCTATTCTTTTTTTTAGTCATATATTATATGTATGAAACAAAAGAATCAAGCAACTATTCTTAAAAATATGGAAAATTCAACAAAAAAGAAATGAACAACAAATAAAAGTCAACGATGTATCTTCGTAAAAGATGAAGATTGAGCCCAAATAGTAAATTTAGCTAAACAATTAAATAAATCTATTAGTCAAGTTATTATTGATGCTTCAAAAAATTACGAAAAAAATACGAAATTATTGGAGAGAAGTTAAAGATGCCATGTAAAATTAAAGAAAATCGACAACAATGCCCTTTTTGTAAAAAATACATGACAAAAAAGTATGGAAAACTTAATGGAGGCTCAAAATATAAATATGATATCATAAGATATTATTGTCACATATGCAAACGAACTTTTAGATTAGACAAAAATTATGAAATATAGCCAACTTTTCGCGATAAAATTAGAAAAAAAACGAGAATTAGTTGAAAAATTCAACATTCCAGAATCATCCGGAATTTATATTTTCAAAAGGAAAGTGGAAAATGGTGAACAAGATAGCAAAGGAGCTATGAAAACTTGAACAGATGAAATGTATATCGGTCAAGCTAAAAATCTTTTGGATAGATGTGCAAGCCATTATATGCCATTTTCTCATAATCATTTGGCGATTTCATTAAGTAAATATGATAATTGACAGATTATATTTAGAAGAATAGATGAAAAAGACTTAAATTGATGTGAAAAAGCAACGATTTGTCAACATGCGGGAAACTCTTCTATTAAATTACTCAATAATTCAAGTGGGGGACAAGGAAGTGAAAGAGGGAAACATTTAGAAAATAGTGATTTTAAGCAAAAAGTTGAACAAAAGAAAAATTCGGTTGAAGAAAGAGCAAAAAGAAAATTAGAAAAACATTTGAAAAAATTAGATACTTGAAAAAAATATTTCATAGTTAACACAAATCAAGAAAAGGGAATGATTTTAATTCAAGTAAAAGAAGATTATTTTACGAAAAAACGATTAATCAAAGCAACAGCAGTAAAAGCTTTTCAAAAATTATTAAAATATTTAGGAGAATAATATAATCAAGTTAAAAATTGTGTCTATTTAAGTCAAAATTCATATAATAAAATTATGAAGTCAAAATTAGGAAATCCTGGAAGTTCAGGAAAAGAGCCACAAAAAGCCGGTTTATCTAAAAAAATGAAAGCTTTAATAGGTTGTTGTGTGAGTTTGGCAGTAATTGCACCAACTGCAACAGCTCTTGGAATCATTTTATATGATAAACAAAAGCAAAAAAAGAAAGTTGAAGATGAAGCCGAACAACATCAAGTTACAAAATCTCACTTTGATGAATTTTATCAACAAGCATTAAATACCGTTTATTCGGAATCTTTATTGGGTTCTGGAACCGCAGAACAAGGAATGACTAATGCATTGCACTTATACAATGCTGTAGAAGATAAAAAACACGAAGTGCTTGATGAAATGTATAAAAACAACGAATCAATGGAACAAGCCTTCTATTATGAAAAACTTTATTCACAAGTTCAACAAACAGTTAGTGCTGCTGGAATAAATGTTTTTGATGAATATCAATGAAATGCAACGGCTTTCGGTTCAAGTGAAGAAAAAGAAACTGGACTATTAACAAGTGAAGCCGCTAATATAAATGATGAAGAAGAAGCTCAATTTGTTGCTGCTTATCAAACTTTTGGAGATTTACGAAAATTTCACGTTATGAGTGATGCTGAAGCTTTAGACAATACGGCTGAAGCAACTGGAATGTTGAAAAAATTAAATAAATCTCAACGAGCAAAATATGATGTTGAACAACAAAAGAGTATTGCGAATTGAGTTTTACAAAGAATTCAAAATCCTGAATTTTTCGTAGCATCAGCAAGTTCAAATCTAAACCTAAATACTTTTTGGATGACAAATACTAATCGTTTACAAGAAGGAAGTATTTTATCAACCGACCAAATTGGTGATTTCTTTGAATATTCATACGATACATCGGTTGGAGCTAAGCAAAAAATTAAAAGTGTTGACCAAAAACAATTAGAAAATATGCGTGGCGACAAATCTACTGATATTAGTGATACAAGCAATTTCAATGCTCCTTTATGTCGTTTTACTGGAACATCAAAAGATGATAATTACACTTATCTAAAAGGCGAAGTTTATCCAAATCAAAAATTAGTTGCAAAAATCAAGACCGTTGATATGATGAGTGATAGCCACAAAGTGAAAGTCACTTTTGATTTAGGAATGTGTCCAACAACTTATTTTGACTTAAATAACATAAATAATCTAAATGAACACACAACCTGATTTGCTGATTTAATTAAAGAAGATGGTGAAGACCAAAATGTTGATGTTAATAATTTAATTGAAATGACGCAGCCAACAGTTGAAGTTAATTTGACTGAACAAGAAACTAAAAATCTTTCTCAAGAACTTTATTATAAAAATCAAGGTGTTGCTATTAATGGAACAACAAACGAACCTTTTGCCGTAGATAGTGCTGATGACACAAATAAAATTATTACTATTAAAGAGAAACAAGGTCAAAACCATTTCAGTAACTTTGAAAATCTTTTACCTTTCTTACCAATAGGACAAGAAGTTGGGACTCAATTTAATGTTAATTGAAGAAAAGATGAAACCGACGAAGGACAAGATGGAAGTGTGAGCACAAATATTAATTATGATGGAGGCGATAGTTCTTCAAATTTTGACATGTTGCCACGATTCACCCCTTCATTAAATAGTCACATTGATTCTCAAAACAATCTTTTTGGAAATCAACAAATATTAGTTAAAATCACTCAATATAATTTTTCAGGACAGTTAGAAAATGGGGCTGATTTTGCGATTGAATATCGTGTCATGGATGATGGACAAGAGAAAAGTTATGATCCACTTGGAAAAGTATTGCCAATTTTTTACAATAACAAAACTTATGATCAAATAAAATTCCATCTAAAGCCATCAGCGAGCATGATCGCAAAAATTGGAGCCGTAAAAAGTATTTTAACTGAATATAAATCCGTAAAAGCAAGATATCCATTTTTAGGAAATGATGGTGAAAAAGCTAAATTAATAGAATTATTCGAAAAACCAACTGATGAAAATTTACTTAAAAATTATTCCGAACAAGAAAAATTATTTGTGCAACAAGGACAATTAATGAAGTTATATCCACAATTAAGAGATTGTCGTGTAACAAGTTATGTATTTAATGTAGTAATTCCAGTTATTTCTGGAGCATTAGTAGTTGCTTATACAATATTAACGGCTACTACTTTAGGAGGAATGGCTTGAAAATTAGTTATTGCGGTTATTGGATTAACAACATCAATTATTAATTGTGTTTATGATGGATTAGCCGTAACTCGTTTGAAAGATTTAGAAAAACCATTAGTAAATAATAAAGTTACTGGATACGATGGCAATTTTACAATCCCGGAAGAAATGTTTGATGCTCTTAATACTATTGTTAAATTAGGTGATGAAAATGATTGAGATTGAGATTATGAAAGATTAGTCAATTTTCCAGAAAAAACTCCTGCTCAAGAACAATTAAATATTGTGAATAGTATCGAAACTCAAACTAATAAATTCAAAACATTAGGAAGTCTTTATGCCAAATTAGATGAAGTTACAAAAAAATGATTAGATGATAACAAAGATAACAATGGATTGAAGAAAACCATTAATTATATTGTTGGAAATATTGGAGCTGTTGCCGATAAAGATGAAGAACTTGAAGTAAGTCTCTATGACAATGCTAATAATGTTTATAATATTGAACACAACGCTATTAATGACAATTATGATTGAACTAAAATAGCAAGTGAGCTTAATGACCAAGAAGAAGTAGATTCTCTAAAAACCCTTTTATACAACAAATATGAAGACTACTATTTAAGTTATTTAGACACTGTTCATCAAATCACAGGCGATATATGAAGTTCATTAGGAAGTGTTTTCCAATCTAAAGATGGCAAAAATATGAATGCCGATCAAATTGCAATGGAAGCTTGAAATATGCTTTCGGGATTAGGTGAATCTGCAAAAGAATATCGTGGCAATATTGAAAAAGCTGAAAAATTTGAAAAAGTTGCGATTGCCGTTCGAGCCGCTCCAGTTCCTAACTATGATGCTCAACACATTGATCAAACAAATCGTTTCTTTGAACAATTTTGTAGAATTCATGGAGACGTTCCTATGTTAGCCCACGTTCACGGACTTACTGACATGGAACGTTGAGCTAAAATAATGGATGTTTCAAAAGTTATGGTTGAAATTTTAGCGGCATTAGTCATCATAAAAGTTGGTGTTAAATATGTTGTTCAAGGAGCTATTGCTGGATGAACAAAAGATGTTGTTAAAGTTTAATTTTGTGTCTTAAAATAGCAATACTCATATAATCAATAAAATTTATGAAACACAATACAAAAATCGGGTTAATATCGGCCCTTTGTTTATCACTTCCAATAATTACAACAGGAGCTTTTCTTTTAGTTTATAAATATGCCTTAAGAACAAAAATCATAGAAGTAGAGAAACTTTTACCTGCTCCAAGTGTTCGCCCTATCAATGCGGAAACCGTGTTTTTTCACTTTCCACAAAGTGGATTCAAAACATTTTTAGGCGACACAATCACAATTCCAGTTTCTGGAAGAGAAGAATCATTAGCCAAATTAGATGATAGTTGTTTTAGTTTTATTCGTCCTTTTTCATGAGTTCAATGCAATTATGATAAAGAAAATCGCCAACTAATAATCAAGTCCACAAAAGAAGTTAATGAAGATGGATTTAATACGGGAAATCTTTATTTTCACATAAGAGATTTGTCATTTTCGGAAAAAGATAGACAAATTTATACCGTTCCATTAGACATAATGTCTCGTTATAACTATGGAATTAAAGCCACTAAATTAACTTTTCCTATGCCACAAATTGGCCTTTTAGACCCAACTAATCAATTATACATAGGAGATATGTATGTTAAACCATATGAAGACACGGCAAATGAAATGATATTTTCTCCGATAGTTAGAGAACCAACTTTATGGGCTCACACTCATGGTGAAAATTGAATTGATTATGAAAAAGCAAGTGAGTATTTAGATCATAATAATCCTCTTGGAGTAGAGTTATACAATAATGAAGATAGAAATAATATTCCAGTTAAATTATTTGATGATGGTCTTAATGATCAAGGAGTATTGCCTACTTTCACTGATTATAATGAATCAACTAAAAATTATGTAATTAATCCTAATGGAAATTTATGGGGTTATAGCACTTTAATGAATGATACTTTTCAATTTGGAACTTCTTCTGCAGATGATAATGAGTATCCCTTAAATGGAGGTGATATGATTGCTCCTTGACAAAGTAAAAATCCAAGTTTTGAATGAGCGACTTATAGTAGAGCATTATTAGCTGAAACGGGAATGGAATTGACCCTAAATTCAAGTCCTATTTTTAATTTTAATAATTTTTCTGATGCGTGAAATCCTGAAAATTTATCAACAAATGAAATTACTCTAAAAGCAAATTTTAATTTCAAACAAGAACAAAATCTTTTAATTCCCGTTAAAACCCAATTATTTGCAAATGGCGGAAATTTAGTAGATAGATATCATAATAATGATTGATTCAGTGATTTTAATTTCAAAGCTCTCGGTGATGATTCGAATCGCACGATACACTATGAATTCAATAAAACTAACGCAAATTCAGCTATGAGTTGATTTTTTAATCGACACCAAAATGATATGAAAGTATTAACAATTCAAGACCATAAAAATAATGTAAGTGTTTGAGACGACCTTCCTCCTAATATTGTCCCATCAACAACAGGGCACTTCCCAGCAATCCCACTCTATCCGCTCCCTCCAACTTATCCAACACAACCATCAAGTGTAGATTTTGACCTTGTTAAACCTATTTATACACAAGATGCGAGTGGAAAATATTCATGAAGCATTACCAAAGATTTTGAAAAACATTATGATACTGTGTTATTAAATCTCGCTAATTATCGACCTTCAACTTCTTCCGATCAAACATCTCTTACTTTTGGAACTGCCGACCCTGTTAGTCTTCCACAAAACAAATTCATATTAGAAAGTGGTGATAAAATTCATGCCTTCAAAGATTTATTCTCATTTAGATTAGTTGATAATGAAGCAAGCAATTTCTATATTATTCAATCAAAAACTAATTATCCAGTAAAGATTATCATTAACAACACAACAACAATTATTCCAGCAGGAACTGAATTTTCGGAAAGTTTAGGCGGTTAATATGAAAAAGAAAATATATGATATAAAAAATGATATAAAAAGCATAAAAAATAGCTTAAATGATAATCGTAATGTAAAATATGAATACAAACCAGTTTCATTTATGAACATTAATAATATGAGTTATGAAGATAGAAAGAAAAAATTAGTAGGTTTGTTTCTATTGTGATGAATGTGAAACAATTAATGAAAGTTTTTATGTCTAAAAACGAAAATGCCTATATAATTGTATCAATATGAAAACAAAAAAAAGCAGAAAAATAACAAGTCTCTTCGGAGCCGGATTGTTAGCCCTAACGGGAGTTTCAACATTAGCTGTTGGATTAGGTTCTTGTTCATCAAAGCCAACTCCAACTCCTACTCCAGCCCCAGAGCCAACTCCCCCAAACCCAACTCCAGTTGAAAAAGAAATCGTTATTAATGAATTCAAATATGAACGAGTAATTGTTGACCCAAAAGCGAGTGATGGAACTATTCAAATGATTCCAGATATTGATATTGATAATCACGACCATACAGTTATTTGTGAATTTGAAATTATTGGATACATTAATGTTGATGAGTCAAAAGTTAGTCTTAATGAATTTACGGGAGTTGTAACTATTAATGATTCCGACTTAAAAGAAGGTGTTAGTGGTGTTAATGTTAAATTAACCGTTAGTAAAGAGGGTTATGAAACAAAAGAAGTTTCAACCGATGCTTATGTTGAAATTTTACCAGTTGATCAAGAATTTTTTGCCGACAATTTTAATGTTGGAGTAAATCAAACTGATATTACTATTCAAAAATATCAATTTCATGACCAAGAATTAGCTGAAATTTCTTTTGAAAATAATACGGAAGATTATTTCACGGGAATAGATATTCAATATGAAATTGCCGATATTACTGGAGATACTGCATGAACAAAAGAACAACTTGAAAATGCTCTTAAAGTAGATTTGAAAAACAATACTGTAATGCTTAATAGTGATATTTGTTGAAAACCTTGTCAATTCAAATTTAATATTGCTTGAAAAATTAGACCAATTATTAACGATAAAATAGTAGAAGAATATGACCCATATTTTGCCATTACAAGTTTTCAAGTTACTGTTAAAGAACGAACTCAAGAATCAATCCCAAGTGAACCATTAACATTAGATACATCTTATGGAGGTTACAATACCGAAAAACAACAAATGTGTAATGATGGATATTCTGTTCAATGTAACACTGCCCAAAGTAAACACTGAGGATATCAAATGTTCCAAAATCTTCAAAATTATCCAAATTGAACACAAGATTCTAATCTTGGATGAGAAACTGCGACAGGGCAACCTTTTGGACCAGGAAATGTTGGAGCTTCTGTATTTTTAACTGTGCCAAAATCAACCGTATTAATGTCATACGCATTAAGTGTTGCAGATGCAACAACCGACCCTCGCCCAAGTGGTAGTAACGTAAAAGCAAATTGAATTACAACACAACCAACTGCTTGAAAAGTTTATGGATATCAAAATGGTTCGGATAGAGCTATTTTATTAGATGAAAGACTTATCCCACAAGCTAATTGAAAAATGGCCACACAAGGTTTTGTTAACACTTCAAACTATGTAATTACAAACCCTCAAATTGTTCCAGTTGATAAAATTCAAATTGTAGTTTCTAAAAATGCAGGTTCTTCAAGTTACACAAGAATTGTAGGATTAAATTACAAAGGTTTTGAATTAGAGAGATAATTATTTCTCTATTAAAATAAAAAGGTATACTAATGTATGAAACACGTAATTTATTTAGCGGGACCTTTGTTTACCAATAGTGAACAATGGGAAAGAACAAAACAAGCAAAACTATTAAGAGAAAATGGTTTTGAAGTTTATAATCCATTAGAATTTAATGAGATAGATAAAAAAAGAACATTAGCATCCGAAAAATCAATTTTTAACAATGACATTCAAGCGATGGAAAAATGTGATTTTGCCATTGTGAATTTAGATGGATTAGATTCGGGAACTTTAGTTGAATTAGGATGATTCTATGCTAATAGGAAAAAAGTTTATGTGATATGAAGCGACTTTAGAAGTGAAAGAATTAATAATTTATTTGTTTTGGGGGCTTGTAATTGGAAACTATATAGAAATTTAGAAGAAATTTTAGAGGAGATGCAAAATGAAAATATTGGTGAATAATTCAGGTGGTATTGATTCAACAACGGCCCTCGCAAAAGCCATTAATGAACACGGGAAAGATAATGTGTCATCAATTACTTTCTATTATGGTCAAAAACATAAGAAAGAAATTAAGTGTGCTAAAAAAATAGCAAAGTATTATGGTATTAAAAATTTTTTGATAGATATTAGTAATATTCTTAAAGAAGCAAAATGTTCTTTAATGAAAAATTCAAAAATAGAAATTCTTAAAATGAGTTATGCGGACCAAATTAAAAAATTCGGCAAAGGCAAAGTTGAAACTTATGTTCCATTTAGAAATGGTTTGATATTAAGTTCTTGTGCTGCATTGGCTCAATCATTATGACCGGATTCGTCGTGTGAAATATGATATGGAGCACACGCCGATGATGCTGCCGGAAATGCTTATGCAGATTGTTCATTAAAATTTGTTAACGAAATCAACAAAGCCATTAATACTGGAACTTATAAATTAGTTAAAGTTGTAGCACCATTTGTGGAAATGAATAAAGCACAAATAGTAGAATTGGGATTAAAATTAGAAGTTCCTTATGAATTAACGTGAAGTTGTTATGAAGGTGGAAAAAGGCCTTGTGGTAGATGTGGGACTTGTAGAGATAGATTAAAAGCGTTTGAATTAAATCTAACAATTGACCCGATTAAATATAAATAGGAGAAATATGAATGAAATTATAAAAATAGAACAAAGAGAAAAATGAAACGAAATCATCAAAGAAATGACCGATGAGGAAAAATTTATTAATTATTTTGTGTTTAATAAAATATCAAAAGAAGCTTCGCTTATTTTGGAAAAAGATATAAAAAACGCAATTGCTCCAAAAGATGTTGTCTTTGATTTTCAAGGAGAAAAAGTAAGAGCTAAATTAACAAAAGGAAAAACTACGATAACCGAAATTAAAACAAAAGAAATTGATTGAGATAAGATTATTAAATATGCGAATGAAAACAATAAAAAATTATATTGAATTCATTATGTAACTAAAAAAGTAATTGAACAACAAGATAAAATATTAGAGGAAACTATTGAAAATGTAAATAAAGAATTAGACAAAGAATTAATTGAAAGAGAAGATTGATTCCAAAATAATTTAGAAACTTTCATAAAAGAAAAAATAGAACAAAAAGCAACTACGTCATATGATAAAATAACCTTCTCAAAAATATAATTATGAAACAACTTTCTCACTTTGATAAAAAATTAAAACAAATAAAAGAGGAAGGATTAACCGAAGAAGATATTAAATATCTTTTAGAAAGAACAAATATAAATACAGTTTATTTAGTTAAATTAGATAAATTATTAAAAAGAAATAAATTCAAAATAATACCAAAGGAGAAAAATAATGCCAAAAATAACCGATCGCAAAAAAATAGAAGAAATAAAACAAAAAATAAATCCAAAAATAAAGGAATTCGTAAAATTAATAAGAAATAGGAAAGAAAATAATGAAAAAGAATAATTTACAATTTAGAAAAAATATAAGATGTGCCTCGCATTTAATTAGATTTAATGAATCACGAATGAATTGAAGTGTTGTTTAAGTGTGAAAAACATCTGTGTGTGTCTATGCGAGGAGCAAAAAGCGAAATAGAAACAGAAAGTTTTGTAAGAATAGATAAAGATGGAGTTCATCACAAATATGAATAACAAAATATATGAAAACATATTTTTTGATTGTGAAGTATTAAAAAATGATTGAATAGTAGTTTTCTATAACGAACAAAAAAATGAATATAAAACAATAATTAATGATAGAAGAAGATTAATTGATTACATAGAACGAAATAAAAGCAAAGCTATTTTTTATGGATGAAATAATAATTTTTACGATAACTATGTCATACAAGGAATTTATCAAGATGAAAATCCCGTTAAAATAAACGATATTATAAACAAAAAAACCGAATGAAATAAACTTCCAAGAAACTATAAACTAAAAATAGAAGATTGAATAACTTGTGATGTTATGAGTGAATTATCAAATTTCTTTTCATTAAAAGAATGTCAAGGGTATTTGGGCGATGATATTGTTTTTAGTGAAGTTGATTTTGATAAACAGGAAAGATTAAATGAAAAAGAAATTGAAAAATTAGTGAATTATTGTAAAAATGATGTTCTATCATTATTCAAAATAAAAAATATTACTCAACAAAAAACCTTTAGTATTCAGGCAAAAATTAATTTATTGGAAGAATTTAATATCCCTTTATCGAAAGGATTATGTTTGACTAATAGTAAAATTGCGGAAATAATTTTAGACGCTAAAAAAATAAAAGATTATCAATACAATTACAATTATAAATGTCCATCAAAATTAAATATTGAAAATAAAAATATTATAAGCAATTATGAAACTCATAATTTTGTAGACCCGGAAAATGAAACGGAACGTTTTTGCTTCAAAGTTAAATCTTCAAAAAATAAAATGGAAACAACTTTTGGCGTTGGCGGAATTCACGGAGCATTAAAAAAATATAAAAATACTTATGATTCATTAAATCAAACATTATTGTATTTAATTGATGTAAATAGTTTGTATCCTAATTTAATGGTTAATGAAAAAAATCCAGAATTAAATTTTTGTAGTAAGGGGATTAAAAAAGATATCTTGTTAAAAATAATTAAAAAAAGATTACAATATAAAGCTAAAAAAAATCCATTAGAAAAAAGTTATAAATTAATAATTAATTCCGTTTATGGTTCAATGTTAAATCAATATTTAGCTCTTTATGATTGGAAAAGGGGGAGGGATGTTTGTATAACGGGACAATTAATTCTTTGAGAATTATTAGAACAATGCGAAAAATTAATATCATCTAACATTTTACAAATTAATACCGATGGTCTTTTTTTGGAGATAAATCAAAAAGAAGTTGAAAAATTAAATAACGTATTGTCACAATGAGAAAATAAATGAGGATTAACATTAGACAAAAACATAATTAACAATGGAAAAATATTTCAAAGGGATGTAAATAATTACGTAATAATTAAAGACAATAAAATTTTCAAAACAAAAGGAAAAGACTTGAAAGAAGAAAATAATGTCACATCTTTATTTAGTAATCATAGAATAGTTGGAAAGGCTTTAATTAATTATATAGCTTACAATATTCCAATAACTAAAACTATTTATGACGCTTTTGAAAGAAATAATATAATAGATTTTCAAATTATTTTGAATAAGAAGGCAAATTCTTATGAAAATAATTATTGAGGGGATATGGTCGTTGATAAAATAGTTAGAGTATTCGCTACTAACAACAAAAATTTACCCACCATAACCAAAATGAAAAATGGAGTTAAACACAATTACCCGGATAATCCCGAACATTGTTTTTTATATCAACAAAATATTAAAAATTTAGATTTGAAAAAAATAAATTTAGATTTGAATTATTACATCAATTTAGCGAAAAAAAGGGTTGAAAAATTTTTGGGGGAATAAAATGAAATTACCAATTAACTTAAATTATCGTCGTTTGGAAAAAGGAAAACCCGTAGACGCTAAAAAATTAGTTGATTGGAGATTGGTTAAAGATTGAAACGATGAAGTTTTAATGATTCTACCGGAAACAGTTGTGGATTTTAGTTTTGACAATTGAGAAGAGAGTGAAAGATGTTTGTTTATATTAAAATCAAAAGGAATTAAATTTTATGCTATTAAAGGAAATAAGGGAATTCACTTTTTATTTTTACAACCTAATCCTAAAATTAAACAAAAAGTTAATTCGGGAACTTTAATAGGATTAAACTATTTAGATGTTCATTCTAATAATACAAGAATTCAAAAAGATGGAAAATGGCGAGAATGAATAGAAGATTATTGTCCTGTTGAAAAAGATGGGAAAGTAATTTTTGATGATACACAATTAGACGTATTACCTGTTTGATTATACCCTTTAGGAAATACTTTTAATACCGAGTTATTTAATTTGAAAGAAGGTGAGGGAAAGGGAAGAAATACAACCCTGTTTAATCATATGGTGATGTTGGAAAGGTTAAAATTTGAAAGAGAAGTTATTGTTGAAGTCATTGATATCGTTAATGAATACATATTTGCAGAAAAATTAAATAACAACGAAATATTATTGTTAAAAGATAAAGCCGGGAAATGTTTAGATAAAGATGGGAAAGATTTTCAAAACAAAGATAAAAATAAATTCAATCACGACGAGATGGCTAAATATGTTGTTAATGAATTAAAATGCACCAGAAACGAAGATGATGGATTAATTTATATTTTTAACGGAAAGTATTATGTAGATGATGAAATTGCTATAAAAAGTAAAATCATTGAAAAAAGAACCGATTTAACCATTCAACAAATAAAAGAAGTTATTGAAAGAATTAAAATTAGATTATTAGAAGAATTATGTCCACCCATTAAAAATCACGATTATATTTGCGTTAATAATGGATTGTTAAATGTTAAAACGGGAGAATTAATTAATTACAATCCTTTATATTGAATCACCTATAAAATTAATGCGACATGGAAAGGTGAATGTTATTATAAACCTATGGATGATTTTTTGAATCAAGGATTTGTTAATTTAGGCGATATCCAGCAAAGAATGTTGTTAGAAGAATATTTAGGTTATACGGCTTTATTTAAGACTTGTGAGTTAAGGAAAATGATTTTCATAAGAGGAATGACGAAAAATGGAAAATCAACTTTGTTGAATGCAATAAGATATTTTTTAGGATATGAAAATTGTGAAAGTATTAAATTACATCAATTAAAGCCCGATAAAACTTTTGAAGTTGGAAAATTACACGGGAAAATAGCTAATTTTGATTTAGATTGCGATAAAACAATTATTAAAGGAGATAATATGGCGATGTTAAAAAGTTTGATAGAAAATAATTGTCGTATGCAAATTAATGCAAAATTCAAAGATATTTTTAACGCAAATATTAATGTAAAAATATGATGTGCGAGTAATTTTGAAATGAAAACACAACAAAGAGGCCCTGAATGAACTAATCGTGTGATATTTTTGCGAATGAATAGAAATAATATTTTAACTACGGATTGAGAATTAAGCAAAAAATTAGAAAATCAAGAATGCACTGCTTATTTATTGTGATTAAGTTATTTAGGATATCAACGATTAATTAAAATGGTAGAAAAGAAGGTTGAGGAGCCTTTTATTAAAAGCGAAACATCAAATAAAGAATTAAGACAATTTTTAATTGAAAATAATAGTGCGGTTGCTTTTATCTTCAATCAACGGCTAAAAATAGAAAAAATAGATGATTTAGCCGTAAAAACGCTATATAAAGACTATAAAACCTATTGTAACGATGAAGACATTGCTTGACCAATGAAAAAAAGTGAGTTTGAGGCCGAAATTTGCAATTATTTTGAAGGTTTGGAAATAGAATTTGAAGATAATGAGCGTATATTCAAAATTAAGAAACCCCAATAGATTTATATGCAAAATCAATTTCCGTTAAAATTAGCTATGTTTATGTGCGTTATAACTATGGATTAATTTCTATATTTTTCGCGTAATTACTTTCGCTATACTCTAAATCGTGTTTATGAAGACAAACCCCAGTCTTGAAAAGTGTAATGAAGTGATTTAGCACTTTCGTTGAATAATTTAATTTCGCAGGTCGTAAAGCATCAAGAATGATATTTGATAGTAAAGTAAAGTCGTTATCTCTGTCTAATTTAATGAAATTAAATAGTTCACGATTATCATATTCAACAAAATTAAATCAACTATTAACTAAATAACCGGTTTTCTTCACTAAATTTCAATGTAATTTTTGACTTTCTAAAGTTGCTTTATTTTCATAAACCCAATTATCACCATAATCGCTGAAATTATCGGTTGTGTAATTTAATCCGTGAACAATGTTTTGAGCATTACTTCTATCGCTTAATTGAGCATCTAACCTATTTTTTTGATTTTCATATTGTTGTTGCTCTCGCATTGCTCCAGTTATTGTTCCAGTAATTCCTTTTGTTAATCCCATGATACCTAAAACTCCGGCTGCTCCGCCACTTGCAATTCCTGTTCCCATTGAGATGATTCCACCAAGAATATTTAATGCTCCGGAAATTCCTTCGCTTATTCTATCTAAAGTGTGATTGCTATCAATTTCTCTTTTCGTTTCGGCTAATTGTGCTTGGTTATCGGCTAATCAATTATTAAATTGTGAAACTTGATATCTTAATGCCGAATTATCCATAAATAAAGTTTCGCTAAAGACTGGAGTTGTTGAGAATTTATCATTATAAATAGTTCGCATGTCAAATTGATAGCAAAATCCCGTTCCAACACTAACATTTAGATTAAGAACTCATTCACTCATTAATAATTTTGAAAAATCAATCATTCTTGTGTCTAAAGTGCATTTTCCATCTTTAGTCATATCAATTCCGAAAGTGTAGAAAGTTTTATTTCATAAAGAAGGCTCGTTTTCTAAAGTGTTGTCAGGAATTTTTGTCAAATCGGCATTTCAACTTTTCGCGAAATTATTAATATTATTAATTGGTTCAAAGAAATTATGAGTTGTATTTCCTAAAAGAATTGAAATAGGATGTTCAAATAATACCATACAAGGAACTTCTGCGAAAGGAAAAGTCGTTTGAATTAACTTATCTTCATGTTGTTTTCCTGGCATGTAAACAGCACTTGCCGTTTTATCGTGACTTCATAAGCCAACAGGTTCATTGATGATTTGAAAATTATAAAAAGCTGGAGGGCAATCATTTCACTGTCCACTTGGACTTTCATCCCGTCTTGTAATTAAATGAGATTCACTTCAACTATGTTCATTGTCTAATAAATTTCTTTGTCTTGCTGCCGATAAAATTCAAGGATGAATTCTTGAAGCACAAAAAGTTAATGGATTTGTTTTTAGATAGTTATATTGTAAACATTCACGAAAGTTTTGTTGAAAGAAAGTAGCGGAGTAGTTTTTTCCATCGTATTCAATTTCTTCTTCAACTAATCTTGATTGATATTCGGGAATAAGAATTCAAGCATTTTGTAAAAATCATCCTACACCGGCACCTTTTTGTGAATTAAATTCAGTATAAATCATTTGATAACCTTGAGCAACTCCAATCAGGCCATCGTTAGTGTCATTGCTTACTGAAATACTACTGTAAACATCAACTTTATCGTATATCTTAATGTAATCGTATGTTACTGCGTCACTTTCAGGAGTTCTTTCAACTATCACTCCATAACCAATACAAATACTATTAAATGTAACTTTATAAACTAAACAGCCTTCAGGCAAATCTCCAGTTCCCTTAAAAGTAATATTTCAAGTTCCATCTGCATTTTGAGCAATTGTTCATAAATTAGCATCAACGGCCGTTAAATTAAAATCATTTTCGCCTTTATTATTTCAAAATCATTGCCCACTTCATGTTGAAGTTTGTCCGGCACAAGTATTAACAACTTCTACTTCAATATTATTTCTTGTTTTATTGTTTTTGTTAAAAAACATAGCTTGATCAATAATAACTTCGCCAACAAAAATCGGAGATGCTTGTGTATCTTCGGCATCGGTGTCATGAAGTATTATTCCGGCATAAGTGTCTGTCGTTCCATCGGGATTAGTTCAACTCGTTTGACTACTTTCACTAAACTTATAAGAAAGAAAACTTCTAAAATAATTTTTATTATTAGTTTTGTCATCGAATTTTACAAAAACAGTGTTTTTTGTATTATCATTTTGACCAGTTCTTCGGATTTCAATCAATTCATTAGTCACTGGTTCAACTTCAAACTTTATGCCAACATCATTTACACTATGAATTGCAAAATAATCGTAGTCAAATGCTTCAGTGAATTGATAAGGAAGAACCCCCGCTGAATTTTCATAATCTCCAGGAATTAATAGTTCACAAGAAGATTCGGCGTTAGGAGGATTGTTTCCGGTATTTTTATCTCATTTTAGAACATCTCCATCATAAAGTAAATAATTATATTTGTTTGCAATTCTTCAATTAGAAAAATCATTGTATGTTATGAAGTTAAAATATTTAGGGTAGTTTGCTACTAAATAGGCAATAAGGTCATCCGTGCTTTTTATATTTTTGAAATCATCAACATTATCTCCGAAATTTGGAACTCATTTAATATTAATGTCATTGATACAAACATTATAAGTTGCTCCGGGCGAAGTGTTTGATGCATTGAGTTGTTTATGTAATTGTGGATCATCTAATTTTCAATATACATCATGAGCCACATCTCCCAATAAACTTCCGTAAATATCAGTTGGAATTGCGTCATCCGTTTTTCCTTGTGTGATAAAATTAAGCCAATTTTTTTCAGGAATTTCATGAGTTATTCAATCATAATTAATATCCGTATTATTTACATAAGAATGATTCAAATAATTTTGTGAACAAAAATCAAAATATCTTTTTCCATTTTCATGAATAAATCTATTCATCATTTTTTGATAAAAATGAACATTTGGATTTCTATTTTTTAATTCTTTCAAAACATCACAAAATCCAGTGGCTTCCATATCAAAGCCACATTCAATGCTAATTTTTTCATCACCTTGAACTTGTGAAGTAAATCCATCAATCTCACTTCCATAATAAAATCAAGGTTTTGAACCATCTTCGGCATCTTTCTTTAAGAAAATGTCACTTCCATCTAATTCCGTTCTAAAAATAGTTACGCTTGCTCTTTCTAAAACGGCATTTTTAATTCTTGATTCTTCTAACGAAACTCATTCATAGTTTGGATAATTCGCTAATAATTGTGTTTCAAAATCATCTCAATCCATCAAATCAAATCCACCTCACCATTTTTTGAAAATTTCACCATCACTTTTTCTCTTAAATAAATATCACTTCATATCTTATCCTATAAATTTCATTTTCCTTCTTTTCAATTCTTGTCTCACAGTTTGTAAAAGATGTCCTCTATCTTCGTTATCCAGTTTAACACCTACATATTCATAAGTTTTATCTTCTATAATTTTTCAAACATTTTCCAAATTAACTTCTTTGTTTTTTCAAATTTCTGGTTGAATGGCTTCGCCAATTTTCTCAACAAAATCTTTATTTTTTTCTCATTTTTCTAAAAATTCTTTATTGTGTCTATGCTTCATAATCACATAATGTGCTGCTTGACAAAGTTTGGCATTTGAGAAGTGAGCTTTCATATGAATATATTATACGTGCAATTAACTCGCTTTTATTTGTAAGTGATGAAAGCCACTATCATCGGTATGTTTTTCAATATCCGTAATTTGAGCGATTATTTCTCTTCCGTAAAAATTAAATTTCAAAGTGTCACCTTCTTGTCAATCATAATCTGTTGTAACATTAGGAAAAACGAAAATTTCTCATAAATATCTAATCATCGCTCTAAATCCACCAATTGCATCTAATGGAATTCCTCTTCTAACGATTCTAACTTTATTTATTGTTATTCAAGTTGGATTTTCATCACCAAAAGTTTTTTGCGAAACTTCTAACGAATGACATAAACTTTCTGGATGGCTAAACTTTTTCATAAACTACAAATATTTCTCATTGAATGTCTCATTGTCACACGGCTCCTTTAACAGGAGAACCATTTCCTCCATTTCTTCTAATTAAATATTCAGGAGTTATGTTTGCATCATTGTGATTAATACTCTTGTTGCATAGACAACCATTACCGTTATAGTTATCGGATGTTTGTATGCCGGAACAAGTGATATTACAATTTGAGTAGGCAGTTTCATTTGTAAACCTAATTGTTCTAATTGTCCATCCGGCCGCTTGTAAAAGAGAGGCATAATGTAATTTAAGTAGATTTGTCATAGCATCCATGTCGGCTCATGCTTTTAAAGCTCACAATTCTGTTTTACAACGCCCCAGACTAGTATTTCACGTCATATTGGCATATCCTTTGCATGTGAAATCTATGTAAAATCCACTCCGGTTATCGTATTTATCTGGTTTAGTTCTTCCTGTTGGTACAAAGCCATATGAGTTTCATCCTTGTATTTGTCAATCGTTGATATCAGGATTTTGTCCTCTTATTCTTGGATATTGTAAAGGATAATCATTTGAATCGGGTGTAGCTTCTTGAGTATAATCTCCTTTATATCATTGTTTGAAGTAAACAAAATTACTTCTAACCGGTTTCATAAATAATCATCAATTATTTCCCAATGTCAAATCAACAACTGGATATCTTGTTTCATTAACTTTCAAAAATCCATCACTTGAAGTAATATGAGTAATTCCATTAGCAACTGGAAGAATTAATTCATCTCAATGATTAAAAGTTTGTCCTGTTGAATTAGGATTATAAATTAAT
>LSQA01000042.1_pt1 | contig 26760 bp, 16 predicted proteins | sample 651271 | NCBI WGS metagenome assembly LSQA01 (sample SAMN04438314, study PRJNA306036) | termite gut metagenome | isolation source: viral DNA filtered from gut of termites from termite colony 3 | host: Coptotermes formosanus | place: USA: New Orleans, Cypress St. | collected 2013-06-21 | reverse complement strand
AGAAGACAGCCTTGTTGTACCAGAAGTCCCCTACCCTACGCAGATTATGTACGCTATTGTCAGAGAATGGAGCTGAACTCAAACCTTCTTTTGTTTGGGGTCCTGACCATACTAAGAGATATATATACAGAGACCCTTGTGCATTGAGTGATGTCTTCCAACATGATTTGAGTAATCCTGACTATGTAAAGAAGTTAGCTTCTAACGAGTATAACATGGGCAATGAAACCCTTAAGCGTTTGTCTGGAGTTTTTGAAGCAGGAGGCAAACAGACAGGGTTAAAGATGCAAGAAGTACTAAACATCTCTGGATGGGGAGGCAAGAAAGTTGGATATAGAGATGCTAGTGGAGCTGACATTATGCTGTCACATATTAATGCCATCCTACAAGGGAAGGCTGTATATAGACAAATGTCAGAAAAGCCAAAGTTCTTATTGATAGAAGGCATAGCTAATGCCCCTACTCACTTGTCTAACTACGAGTTTGGCAAATACCTTATCAATGGTCATATCAAGGGAGAGATGACTGCAATAGATACAGCACATAAAGCAAGAGCCAATTTCCTTAACCATCTAGGTGCAGGAGATGGCAACACAATAAGCAAAAAAGACATAGAACAATTCAACAACCTCTCTGGAGAGCACCAAATGGAACTCATAAGGGATGCTAAATACCATACATTGAAAGAGTTTGGGTTAAGAGAGGGATATCATTATAAATATGTAGATGAGAAAGAAGAAGGAGGACGAGTTACAGGGCATAAGATTGAGCTTTCCGGCAAAGGGTATGGGCATAGAATGTTTGACTGTTTGCCAGAATGGAGTGATGCTGTAACATTGACTGAAACAGTAGAAGACAGAGAGCTAAAGATAAGCGCCTTGTGTGCAAGTGATAAGATTATCAATGCTGTCTATGACAACCTTAACAAGACTATAGGTAGCTTCCTTGAAAACCTGGCCAAGAAAGGCATTATAAGACTTCAGGGAAATACTGGAGACGACAGGTTGATGGATGTTAGACATAACATTAACCCTACAACAAGGAAACCATTCTTTGAAATACCAGACGATACAGAATTAGGAGATGCAGCATTTGATCTAATCCAGCAACGAGTAGAGAAGTATAAGACAAGACATGGAGATGTTAGTGATGAAACTGTGCCTCTAATGGTTGCTCTTAGAAAGGTAGCTTTATCGTCCATATGGCATGATCTTGAAATGAATGGATTGATAGAAGGAGATCCTGCTGCAATGGGTGGCTATGCTAATCAGACAAAACGTGTACAAGGACTAAACTCTCCAGGTATAAAGTTTGCAAATGACTTCCCAGAAGGACATGAATTCTTTGGCAAGAAGACATATAAACGTCTTCATATACATGACCCAGTTATTAACAATCCTGAAATAGCTGATGTGATTGCAGAGAAACGTGCAAAAGCAATGGCAGAAATAGCAAAAGATCAACCTCGTTTCAAAGGCAAGTCAGCAGAAGATATATATAATACATGCTTACAGGAAGCAAAAGAAACAGTTAAGGGCATAGCTAACACAATGCCTACAGATGGACAATCTTTGATCACTCCTTCTGCAGCACGTGAATGGCTAATCCGTCTACATAGATGGTCCCCTGCACAAGAAGAAGCTTTCCAATCATGGAAAGATGGCAAGTCATCAGGCGATGTGCTTGATAACATAATGTCTACCGTTCTTAAATGTGTTTATTGGGGAGAAGAAACAGCTAATCAAGCAATGCCTGACGGAACAGTTGTTCCACTTACCGCTCCTGAATTTCATAAGACATCCTATGCTTTACTTTTTAGCAATGACAAATCAAGCTGGAATCATAAGCTAATGGAATGGGCAGAAAAGAACAAAGTAGACGTAATCGCTTGTGGTAGTGCATCTAAGACTTTCGGAACAGACCGAATGGAGTTAATAAATGCTGACGGACAGCTTATTGATGGGTTTGAGGGAGCTTCACATTATGTTGACGAACATAGCTTTGACAATCTAAGATGGCAGGTTCCTCTTCCAGCACATGGTCAGACAATGGATCACCTAGGAAGACAACCTGGTAATATCATCTTCTCTGGAGCAAACAAAGAACAGGCCTCAACATTAGGCAAGCATTATGTTAACATCATGCAATCTATCATTGATGGCCATCTGAGTGAAGGCAATATGTCTCGCACTTTATTCTCTATGGGAGTAAAAGGAGGAGATGCCACAGACAACTCAATAGAGGCTTATGCGCAAGGTGTTCCAATGGGGTGGATAAAGAATAGGGCTTTAATAGATAACACGCTGAGAGGGGTCTCTAAATGCCTACAAACGACTCTCCCAAGTGTGCATGCTGTAGAAGTAACTGCAATAGGCAGACATAACCTACAGATGATAGACAAACATGGATTGGCAGAGATAGAAGTAAACATGAACCAATTGGCATTCATGTTCCCTAAAGGAAGTAGTTTCAGTGAAGCAAAAGCATTCTTTGATAAGGCAAAAGAAGATTTAGGAGGAAAGATAGAAGGATTACATTACAGAGTTCCAACTCAGGGTATAACCTCTATGGCTCATACTAACGTAAAAGATATCATCCCTAATACAGGCGGAGATGTTATACATGCTCCATTTGAATTAGCCCATGTCCTTGGTTCTGATAAGGACGGAGATACATTGTATGGGCATGGAATGAGATATGTATGGAAATGTACAGATCCAGATAACATGAAAACAAGTGCCAAGATGTTGGGCAGCTTCTTGAAGCATATCAACGGACGGACTGTTACATCAGTCCCAGGAGAAAGAGGTATTGGAGCAGTAAAAGACAAAGTTGATTTTGACTACATCCATGAAGCTCACAAATGGGCAATGGATCATCATGCTGTATATGATGAAAAAACAGGCAATTTCCTTATCCCTAAGAAAGGTCAAGAATTAATAGACAACATCAAGTATGTTGAATTAGGATACGAAGGAGAGCCTAACGAATACGCAAAGAAAAGAGATACATCATACGTCTACCATGGGAACAAGGCTCTAAAAGAGATGTTTAAAATCATGGGAACAGACAAGGCTGTTGTTCAGGAAACGTCCAGTGTGGATGGTCCAGTAAAGGCAGCTAAAGAATATATATATAGCATTACACCAAATAACGAGCTATCAGGATTGATGAAACTTGGTGTTAATGGCCGTGAGATAAGCAGAACAAACAATCAAGGCTCACAAGATGACATAGGCCCATCTGCTATTACTGGGAAGGTGATAGGATTGTTTAATATTATCACTGAAGGCAAGAGCTTAATAGAGCAACTACAGGAGCCACTTAAGAAAGAAGGTGCCTCTATAACAAAAGTCAATACAGGGTTAACTGTAAAAAACAAAGAAGGAAAGAACATGCCTCTATTTGTCAATGTCTCTCTAGCTAACGAAAAGAGAGCTGATGGTGGCGGATTGTTTAACGTAGATGGCAAACTTATAGGAGACGACCTAACAGCCCTTATCTCTATGGCTGTAGACGGAGGTAAAGATCCAGTTCTTCCACAAGGCAATATATACAAGAAGACTATTGGAGCTGTATGTTTACTTCAGGCTGAGGGATATGGCAATACTGCATATGCCCTTGTTAACGCTCCTATAGTAAGAGATCTTGTAGATATGCCTATGAGTGACGAGCCAACGGCAGCACAAGAGAAGGCATTGCTTATGAAATACTTCTCTCTCCCAGAGCAAGCAACAGATAGCGACTTGGTGCTTAAGATGAAAGATATCCAGAAGACAACTCTAAACATAGCTGAATCTAGAGATCTAATAGACAAGATATCAAAGAAATACAAAGAGTACATGGATGAAGGAGTGCCATTTGACAAGTGGACAAGTGAGTTTAAGGAAGACAACATAAAAGCATACTTCTTGTTCAAGGCAGCAAAAACAGAAGGTCAGATATTAGCCAATGTTGCCAACATAATGCAAATAGATGGGGATGGCGTTGGTAAGACCTATGGCAAGTGCTTTAGAACATGGAAGAATCTAAAAGAGCTAGGTGTTGTAGACGACAACTACAACGTGATAGATGGAGGAGACAAAACACCTCCTTTAGCAAAAGCTCTTATGAAGACATATATAGGAGAAAAAGTCGGAGCTGCTGGCAAGATTATGAGACAGCTTCAAGAAGAGGGAGATCTTGGATTCTCTGCTCCAGTATTTAAGGTTATGGATCATTTGGTAGAGACATATCTGCCATTTGCTGCAACAGACGACATGGTAGATGATGCTCATAAGGCTGTTGTACGTTCCGCATGGGCTCATACACTTGACAAAATAGGAGTAGATATTCCTTCTCTTTACGTTGGAGACAATACCCTATTTGACGCTTTCTGGCTTCTTGATACAAAGGGAGCCTTAGATCCTAACAATGAAGCAGTTGCACATATAGTATCTAACACTCCAAGGCTACCAAGAGAAATTAAGACTCTATCTTTTGATGTAAAAGATATCACAGACAACAAGATGGAAGGTCATATGATGGATGCTCTTCGTAGAATGGAAAAAACAGCATCCTTCCAAGGGGCAGAAAAAGAGTTCAATGACTTCAAGGCAAAGCTTGTTCTATATTCATATGTGGCTGATGGTAATAATACAATATCTCACCTTTTGCCTCCTGAGTGGATAAAAGAAGTTCCTGAGATACAACAAGCATCTATGTATATGAGAAGCATGATTGACGAAGACTATCCAGCATTCGAGCAGTCTATTATATCTAACATCCCAGGGGCTGTGGATGTGGCAGATGGGAAAATAGCAGTAGACACTCCTGACGGAATGAAAATAGGAGGAGCAACTCTCGATGTGTCTATACCAGATCCAGATAGCAAACTACCTTCTATGTTCTCAGCCATGCTTAAGTTCAAAGAAAATGGGAACAAAAATCCAGAAGATGAACTACAAATTGTACGATACAAGATGTATGGGCTTGAAAGTGATGTGGTTGCATTATATAAGAACTTCGGTGGAGACTTATGGGTAAAGGTGCCTGACAACTCAGCACAGTATGGAAGCAAGTTTGATACCGCTATAGCAGGAGTTGTAACTCCAGAAGAGATGGAGGATATCTTTGCTGATGCATTAAAACAGCTATCTAATGATGAACGAGAATGGCTACGCAAGACAAGCAAAATGGATGTTAAAGCTGAGATAGAAAGAATAGACAATAGGGACCTTGACAGGAAAGAGGCATATTTTGATCAACCATATAAACCAGCAAGTGAACAACCATCAAGTGAAATGGGAGACGCAGTTGAACCATCCTATGATGAAGACGAAGTAGAAGAGGTTGGTCCTGATGGAACAGGCACAAAAGAAGACTTGACCTACAAACAGCCTATGGAGCATTTCAAGGTTGGTGGCAAAGACATAGAGATATATGATGACCTTTCAGAGATTGATATGAGTACCAACCCTACTGTTATAGGGGACAACTTGGTTAAAGAATATAAAGCATCTTGTATAAATAAGAAGTTTACATGGAAAGACATGCTAAAGATCATTGAAAACAAGATGAAGGACGGAGACAATGTTGCTATAGGTGGAGTGATGGAGATACCACCAAATCAGGTGACAAATCTGAACAATATATTGCATAAATTTGGGGTTCATGCTACAAAGGCTGACTGGACTGTTAAGCCATCAGTTACTTTTGCTGTAGCAGGAAGCTATGAGTCAGGAGGAGTAGCTACTGTAGCCTCTCCAGAATATCTACAAAAGATGGGAGAAAGGGCAAATGCTATAACCAAGATGACTGTAGTAGAGATAAAGAATATGAATGACCCTTACACTAGCATTGTTCAAAATGTAGGGCAACTTCAATACATTACAGAAAAACGCCCAGAGATCATGCAACTTATGTCATCCATCATAGCATCTAACGGAGAAATGGCTCCTATAGATGTCGCAAAAGAAGCAGGCTTTGACGCAGCTGCAATAAGTAAATACGCACACGCACATAAAGGCAATGTCATAATGGAACATATCCTTAAGACACATTTTGCAAAAGACGGGCTAGAAGACGGATGGATAGATATGTATAGAGAAATGGGGGATACAGAGAAGAGCGGTCTTGTTGACAAAATGCTAAATTGCTAATATGGGAAGCACGCAATGTCTTAATATCAGAGACGAAGATTACAAGAAATTAAGAGACACCTTTGAAATTGCTGATAGTACTATGCAGGTCATTCAAAATGCTTTTGAAGACTATAAGCGTACTATGGATGTAGAAGCAATGCGTCTCAATGCTGAAAAATTAGGACAAAAGTTTGACGAAAAGAAAGCATGGAAAGAAGTAAAGAAAAGATTCTATGACCTTGTTGAACCTAGATGGGTAGCTACATGGTTAGAAGGAGCCGGGCATAGACTATCCCCAGAGATTAGATTCAAGTATCTATTCAACATGTCTAGTACTACTGATGCTGCTGCATTGCAGGAAAGTAATACTTTCGACAAGGGGGTGATGAGCAAAGATATCGACTATAGTGATCCATCTTTTGCTATAGATGATCTTGCCCTAGCTAAAGAAGGAATAAAGGATCTTAAGGCAGCCAATCGGCTTTTTGTTCGCTTGATGGATGCCCCATTCTACCAAAAAGAGCTTAACAAATATCAAGGCGATACTGCTGAGAAAATGCGTAAGCTTAATCAAGAGGTCCTAGGGAACTACCAAAAAGCACTTCAAGATTTACTTAAGAGAGAAAATTGGCAAGCAGAAGGACGGTTTGGCAAACAAGGCCTCTACGGGGGACAACTCATTCCGCACCCTGGCATATTACAACAGGGTCTAACAACGACTATTAAGAATCCTGAAAAAGGAGACGACAAAATACTATACAAACCCAAAAGCAAGCCTACTCCAAATACAGAAGCAGGCGATTTTGTCCATAGCATACTTGGAGGCATCTCTAACCATGTAATGGATATGCAAAAGAATGGGGAATTTAATGTCTCTAAAGAGGCTATAGAAAAATGGCTAAATAACAACATAGAAAAACTCTTTGTTGAAGGGAATTACAAAACAATAGAAGTAGCTAAAATAGAGGGAGCTAAAGAGGAGATGGTCAAGAATATTACAACTTTCCTAGAACGCTTCTTTAAGAAATTCTATGTCATGGGATCTGAAGTCCCTATTGCACATCTTGATCCAACTAAAGATATATTGACTCGTACCAACGTCGACCTTATTGTAATGGATAAGGATACTCTTGATCGTGGGATCATAGACTTCAAATCCAAAGGGATGGAGAATTTCCTTGACCCTAGTGCTTTCGTCCATTTTACAGAGCAAAAAAACAGAGATATTCCATCTGCCAAACATATGGTAGACTTACAGACACAAGCTGAAGCTACTATCATCAACGAACAGATGCAAGATGAAAAGGTCTTTAAGGAAGGCCCTATGCAAGAGTTCAACAATGAGCCATTTATAAACAAACGATATGTAGTGTCTATTGACCTTGAGATGGTCAAATCACTCAACTATAAAACAATGTCAGAAAAAGGCACCTTGCTTAACATGCGAGGAGCCATCATTGAGAAGGGAAAGAACATTCTAGGGAAAAACTTTCTTGGAGGAGGTGTATATGAACTTGCCGATAGTCCTAATACACTTAATGAGGTATATGAGAAATTAGGAATAGACAAGAGTACTAAAGAAGATCATAAGTTCCAGAGTGTAATGAAGGAAATGATATACAGTCAAAAGAACCTTGCTCAGTCCATGGGGGCAGCAGGAGCTACTAAGTTCCGGGCAAACATACTAAGTAAGCTTTTTGATCTGAATGTAGATGCAGACTATATTGCTCCTATCACTGCCAATTTCACAGAGATAAAAGAGATGAGGGATATGCTTAATTCTGGAGCTAAACTTCCAATAGAAACATTAGAGAAGTTTTCTATGGCCGGTAAAACTCTTGCTTCTACATGGCAACATTTATCCACACTGATGGGTGGAGATATTATAGTGGATGATCAATTACTTGTACAAGCTCCTAACACAAGTGATGCATTGAAAGAGCATTTTCAAGAAATACTTGGGCTAAACATAGATGATCCTGGAGTAAAAGATGCTCTTAGTAAACTAAATAACGTTATAAGTTATATGGGAGACTGCATCCAGGAGTTAGGACAGGATCTTACTATTGCAAAAAGGGAATTTCTTCAACGAGAATGGATACCCAAGCTAAAAGAACGTTTTCTTGGCCAAATAAGAGAAGATATGGCAAGAGACAATATAACTACCATTCAGCAAGCCAACTATAAAAAGCTAGGAGCTAAAGCAGCGAAAATCCCTATTGAAGAAGTAGAAAGGGATGCACGTAAGATGGCAATTAAGCAAATAGAAGGACAGCCTGCTGTATACGAAAGGAAAGCGACAGATATGGCAGAGCAGATACTTGGACTTATTGGATACAACCTAGAGTCCAAAGACATGCTTACCCAATTTGAAAAAATAGTGGAGTCTTTTGCTCCTGTGTCAGCAATGAAAAATCCCATAATAAAATCAGTAACACAGGATATACAGAAGGCTCTTCTATATAAACAAAAAAGACATGAAGAGCTAGAGGCAGAGATGAGGCCTATAGTTCAAAAGATATTAGAGAAAGAAGGAGGCGGCAATCTTGCACTAAGGAACTCTACCGTCCCATATGAGAAGATTTATGCTTTCAAAAAGAGCGAAAAATGGGTAAACAGCAACGGTGAGAATGTAGAACCATATCTGCCAATGAAAACAGATTGGAAAGAGTTCAATACAGCTAAGCATCGTGCTCTGGAAGAAATAAAGAGAAAGTACCATGTAGAACCTGAGAATCCAGCATACTTGACTGACGATGAGAAAGTAAGGATGGCAGCAAGGGAGGTTGCAGAAGCTCAATGGTATAAAGACAATACCGAATGGATAAAGGGATATGAAGGGGAAGAAGTTCCTGTATATGATCTAAAAGACGAAGATGGAGAAGAGAACCCTTTTGCAGAGATTGCAGGAACAAAAAGGGTAGTTGTAAAAGCTGCAGAGCATATAAGAGACAAAGTTCTATCTTTTGTTAAAGACGCTGTATCCAAAGGGCTATTAGACAAAGAGCCTCTTGCAGCTCTTGAGAGAGAATTAAACGTTATTGTCGAACAACAGAAGGCAGGCAAAGGAGAAAACATGTTATTGAACCTAAGAGATTGCCCTGTTTGGACTAGCTCTGATTTACAGAATCAGATGGGGAAAGTGGCAAAAATAGTCCTAAACAATGAGCTAGATAAGATTAGACAACCAATAGAGAAATATAATGACCCTAATTTCGCAAGGATAGAAGCATTATCTCCAGAGATGAGGGCTTATTATGACCTTGAGGTAAAGTACCGTGAAATATACGACACCTTTATGGATACAGGGCATAAGATAGGTCAAAGACCATGGGCTTACTATGGGGATAGGACAAGTGCCGCATCTGTTGCTAGGCAACATGCTAAAGAGACAGGTAAATCTAAAGCTTCTGTGTATTTCGGAGCACAGACTGACGCTAGAGACCTGTTATCGGACTTTGAGGGAGGCTCTTGCTTTAAGTTCCCGTATTCAGCTAACTATCTTAATCCTAATGACGTCAGCAACAATGCTCCAGAAGGGTTATATGCTGCAATGAAATCTCTTATACACTATGAAGCATATAGAGAACCTGCAGCTAAATTCCAGATGCTAATGCATATAATGAGAGATGTTGGTGGTGCAGAATTTGACAAAAGAACAGGGCTATTATCAGACAAAGCTAATCCTGCTCTGGTTGCAGTAAAAACTCTTGTTGATACTGCTATCTTCCATGACGGGCTATATAAAGGGTCTTTAATGCATTGGTTTAAAGCTCTGTACGACTACTCTACAGTGGTAGCATTAGGAACAAACGCTGGTGCAGCTTTTCGTTCGCACTGGCAATCAGCATTTGACCTGCGTTGTTTCTATGGGCAATCATACCCAGATGGAACAAAAGGCATATTACAAGGACATAGAGCTATATCTAATTTCAACTTTTGGACACAGCACGCAAAAGTCTTACTTCCAGAACTAAGCAGATTGGCCCATGTGCCAGGCCTTCAGTGGGAAAACAAGACAAAACAGTTTATGATCGCCGACTGGATGGGAGCAGTAGGTAATAAGGAATATGAACCCCTTATGCCAATTAAGCCATTGGAACGTATGGGCAAAAGAGGAAGTATATGGAACGGAGTAAAAGAAAGTCTTTTTGGATTCTTTCATATGACAGACAACTATATTAAAGAGGTTACAGCAGAGACTATGACTCGCAATCTTATAGCATACGACAAGGATGGCAAAAAGATGGGGAATTTCTATAATATGATGGAAGTAACTGGAAAGAAAGGAGTAATGGTTAAGGGAAGAAGAATAGACGATAGGAAGATAGAGTTAAAAGGAGAAGATAAAATAGCTTACTTTGGTCAAGAGGGCACAGACAAGAAAGCTCCATACTCGCGTCCTGCTGTTCAGATATGGTACAATCAGATGATAGGTAACACTACTTCTGTTTCAAGTATAGTCCAAGAAGCAACAATGGCTATGGCTGGCGTTGGCGGTGGTAGAGAGATGTTCCAACTTAAGGGTGTTGCAATGAAAGCTCTTATGGCTAATATCCAAGGATATGAGAATCCAATAGATCCATCGCTTAACATCCCTGGAAGAATGAATAACCTGCTAGACAAGAACTGGTGGAACCTTCCAAACAAGGCAAAAATAGCAAGAGCTCTTACGACTATTCCATTTGGAGTTGGAACTGCAATACGTAGGGATATAATGAAAAGAGATGTAAAAGCTGCGATTAAGACTGGCGAATACAAGTATAAAGACTATTGGGGACGTGGATCGGCTTATACAGCTGTGTTAGACAGATTGGCTTTTCAGACTTTTATCTGGGCTGCTGGCTATATACTAAGAGAGATGTTGATCCCAGTTGGATTCCTAGGGAAGCTTATGTATGGCGAAGATGGAGCAAAACAGAAATCAGATTTTTATTTAGACCAAAAGCTAGATAATTCAATGGATTCTGTAAATGAAAGTAAAAGATTTTGGGGAGCTGAGATTTATAATGTAGTTTCTGCGGTAACATCTTCAACTTCTTATCTCGGATCTTTATTAGATGCTTTTTCTTTTGGACCTAAAGAAACAGCATTGTATGGAGCAATGAAGAATACAGCGAAATTTGTACATCAGGCTATAAAGGACCTTTCAAATATGGAGATGCAAACATATAAAACAGGGATACACAAAGGGGATACTAAGCTATTCTGGGATTTTCTTAAGATAACTCCTGCAGCTGGAATCTACAACTCATTGCATCCAGAAAGGAAGCTTAGAAACAAGTTAAAAAACGATGACTCACTATACTAATGGATAATAAACTACACATACAAGAGATAATAGGCGGGTTAGATCTTGGCAATCCGCTAGAGAAAATCAAGAACGGAAACTATGTAGACGCTTTAAATGTAGGGTTTAAAGGGTATGGTCGTAGGATGGGTGACTTGCATCCTTCTCCGGGCATGCAGCCAATGAATTTCGTTTTCCGTCAAAGGACACAAGATCCAGAAATGGATTACCCACAGAACCGTCTGGATATGATGTGTGAAAGGATGGATGCATTTACCGATGCAACTATCTATGCCTCATATGACTTTGGTGCTGTGTCTGTGTTGCTAGCAGAGGCCAGGTATAACAAACATGACTATACTCCAGTGGCTAATGCCCTATACATATATACAGTCAAACTAAATCCTAACTATCAAGGGATGAAGGATTATATCAATTGGACTGGCAAATATGATGGCGACATAGCTAGATATGAGATATGTGAATACTACCGATTCCCAGAGCCATTGTCTCATTATGCTAATATTTCTATGAGTGGTAAGCTTAACGATGGGAAACCAACATTATATATAAGTATCCCTAACAAAGGAATGTTTAGTATAACTATTGGAGATAATCTTAACCCTACACTTACAAATTTGCAGAACAACATGGTAAACATAAAGGTTGGAGTGGAAGAATACATTGATGCTCCATCTTATATACCGCCTGGGTTATCTGTTTATTTCTTTCGTCTTATCAGTAGGGATGCTAATGGAGACCGTGAAGTAGCCCGTAGTTGTTTTAGTGATCCAGTACATGTGCCATTCTCTTTCGCTTCTGAAAAGATAGGTCCAGTTAACAGGGCTTTTGATAAAACTGATTTTACGCCAGTGGATAAAGCGACAATTAAGTCTAACATACAAATAAAGCTTACGATCCCATCTTTTTTTGGGAGCAGTAAAGGATGGGTTGATTTGACAGCAGGAAACAAAATTCAAATTTTTGCTGTTCGATTGATGAGTGCTGCCGGTATGGTGGTAAACGAAAAATATCCATATGCAAGGATAGAGATGATAGGAGAAACGACCCCAAGTTTTGAGAATCTTGTTTCTGCTCATGTTATTGATGGGGATAAATTATATTCTTTCCCCCAAGGGATAGATATGGATGATATGATATATCAGGCAAGAAGCTATGTTCTATTTCAATGCGCTAATACAATAGCCGTAAAAGAAGGGGTCTTTTATGCAGGTGGGGTATATGATTTGCCAAAGAAAGACCCTACTCACTACGATGCAAGAGCATGGCAGTTCAATAAAAATGGGAAAGTAAGAGACTTTGACGGAGATGAATGGACTCTTGATGAACTAAGGAATCTGCCATTCGACAAGACGTTTAATCTTGATTATGTACAATGTGATCTTGTTAACAACTGGCATGACTTTAATTCCTTTGTTGATACTGATAACTATTGCATGTATACTCTTGCTTCAGAAGACAGGGGTCCTATGGTACATGGAGCTAGCGGACATAATGTGAGAATAGAGTTCGCAAAAGGCAAAATGCATTCAGGAGGTGTATGCCCTGAAGCAAGAAATACTAGCGATTGGGTGAAGATTCAAGTTGACCAACTAAGAAATGGTAAAAAAATGGGTGACCCAGATTACCCTATTAGCGCTCTTGCTCGTTATATTAATGCTCCTAATTATGATGTTGGAGCTCCTAGAGGAGTAGAACATTGGTGGAATAAGAACATAGAGGAACGTACTGGATGCATAGAGGCAGAAGCGTATAAAATAGAAGCCCCTTCTTATAGTCAGAATTTTCTTGACATAACTGAAAGACAAGAAATTAAAATTGGACAATACCTTATGACTGATGCTATATTATGTTTAGCATCAGGACTTCAGCCTGAGATAAAAATGTTAAAGTTTATGTCTGCGGCTCCAGAGGAGCAGCCTTTGTTTGTGCCATTTGCTGACGGAGGGGATGAATCTACTATGCGTATAACCAGAGACGAAAACCTTACAACATCTAGATATCTTATTATAAAAAGAAAAGGTGGAGGAGTTATTGTAACTGCACAGAGAAACTGTGTTCAGTTTATGGTTGGGGAGACAATTGTTAAGCCAAACGGAACAACTGAAGAGAAAATCGTTGGGAACACATACCGTATGTGGTGGGATTACAGGAACAAGAGATGGATTGACTATGACAATATGGGATCTTTAGAGATAACTCCTACTTCTAAGATTTCGGTGGTCTATAGTAATGTGCAGTTAAAAGAGATAAGCAGCATATTTTTTGAAACTATCCCGTCCGCAGACGAGCCAATCCCTCCATATGCAAGAATACATTCTTTTGACGGCATGAATTCTCAACAAGCTATAAAAGCGTGGTCAGAAACAAGCCTTCACTACGCTGGACAAGGATACGTCGCATCAGGAAAGCCTCAAATTCAGTCATTTGCTAATCCTACTTATGCTACTAGGTTCCGCTGTATGCAACATGATAGCGTGTATTATCTGGCATGCAAACTTATATATAAAAACGGGGAAGAGTCTGAATTATTGCCTATAGGGTGTATTCGTACTCCATCTGGTACGACAAAAGGGTTTCAACTTTTTGATGATCATGTTGAAATAGATGACAAAGCTGCAATATATACTCAATACAATCAGGAAGATGATACAAATTCGACAAATTTTATCATGTCACAACATACTGAAATATGCTTCTACCCTCTATATATGTATATAGAGTTCTTTTACCTCCCGGTTGGAGTAGCAGCAGTTCATGTGTTATATCAGTTACGAGACGGTACACATATGAATGTTAAGGCAACAGGTATTTTCCATAATGCTCACAAGCCATTGTCTGTGTACAATTTAAACCCAATTCCTGCAATTTATGGAGATTTAAATCCAGGGATGGAATTTACACACGAAGGAGAAAAGTATATTAAGGGATATGACGACGAGCATCTTTCTGTTGATCAATATACAAGAGTAACAATAGATGGATTAAAGCAGGATTATTATGATGAGGGCGGAAAGTATTGTTTAACACCATTGCCTGGCCTTGGATCACAAAGATATTTTTATGGAGGAGTTATATCTACTCCTGCAACTGATGACTATAATTGCTATGGTAAAGAACCAGATGAAGGTCCAAACCATAGAAAGGATTCATGGGAAAAAAGCAATTCTGCTCGCTCGGCTGCTCTTATAACTCCTGTGATGATTAATACGCCTGGAGAAAGGGATTATTCATTTGGTACTTATAAATTCGCATTATTCCAGAACCTATCCTTTATTGCAGGAAGGGCATCTGGCAGTGTTGTTCATAGGTATACAGGGAGAATTGTTCAAACAAACACGTCAAAAAACAGAAAAGTTTTTGTTTTTCACGCTCCTGAAATAGATATCACTGACTCAAATGGGAAATCTATAGCCCCAGTTAGATTAGATGGAGGAGGCGCTTCTCATGTATGTTTACAGGGGATATTATGGTCAATTTTCCCGGCTGGATATAACAGGAGTTTTATTTCTGCCGCATATTCAACGTTGAATGACGGATTCAATAACTTTTTTTATCAACCTAGTTCTATATGGCGTGGTCTGCCAGGTATAATAGATGGTGCTGGTCCAGATTTATATCCTACGTGGGGTAAAACTTATCCATATGTTGTTGAGAATGGGATGAATGATGCCAACAGTATGTATGATTCACTGTATCTTACAGAAAATTATGCTTATTGGTCAAGAGCGCAAGTTACTTATACTGGAGATACTAATCAGATGACTCGTGCATGTATAGGCAGTATGCTTCAATCTCATCATTTTAACCCATTGCTTCTTGCGGATGATTGGTCGGATACTGATAATCTGATGAAGCAACAACCATACTCTTCTGTATCAAATCTTGTAAAATCAGCACTATCAGTAGTTCTAGGGGAACAGAACCCGACCACAGAAGAGGGTAATTATGGGAGGGATCTAGAAGAAGGCGACATTGACGAAATTACTCAATTGACAACACGATTTATGAATACACGCCTCGCTCTTATGGGGGCCACCGCTGCATCAATGGCTGCAGCTGAAGTAGAATTGGAAAATGCTCTCCTAGCTATTAATCAGGCCTCTGCCCTTATTGCGAGTACAGTACATAGTGCTATTGCTCATATTACGGCGTCAGTGTGGGGGCCAAAGATGCCAAGTAAAGCTCATTGGGGTAATATTGGAGCTTTCTTAAGAGAACTTAAATTCAATGAACACGCATCCGTATTCCGTCCATCTAAAGGGGGACTGCCTATTCGTACTATCAAGTTTTTTCTTTATACAGATGTTTATCGAAGCCCCGGAGCAATTCTACTAGCCCAAGGCACTGCTGGCGAAACTATTACAGGGAAAGAGATTGTAAGAGCAAAAGAGCTTAAAATTGTAGATATAGGAGGATATGATAGACTTGCAAAAGATGACTTAACTTTTCAACATGCTTACTTGTGGCCTTGTAGTACGGAAAAGCGTACGTATGTTGAGAATAATAGTACAGCTAGAAGTGTATTTGAAAAATATAATTTAGACAACGGTGTCGACTTTGTTAATCTATGTCCATTGTGGAGTGCAAGAATGACTACGTTGAGTGGAAGTACACATAAGTATATGCCGCCTACATCTGTTTACTCTGGTAGTGACAGGTGTCGAATGCACGGAATGGTTGTTGGCCATTCTAGAAGTGATAGCAACTCCTTTCCGGTTCCTGCGTCGATAAAAGACTCTATGATTACTCCTTTTTCTGATCATGGACTAGTAGTGGATATAGATCATATAGACAATCCTTGTACAACTATTAGATATGACTACCATGCCACATCTTCTTCCGCATGGTTTTCTGTTGGAAATATGGAGACACTTCAATGTGATACTCTAACAGATGTCATCTATCCTTCTAAAGAGAATAGTGTTTTCCCGGATGTAACTTATGTTAACTATCAGGGATTAGCTGCAGCATGGAGAGGGACAAAGTATCTTAAAGCTCATCTAAACGTTACCCCTTATGACCCATCTATATATTCTACTGCAGGACATTTAACATGGGCTAATTATGCTGAATTTGTTAAGGATGTGATGCCGTTTTGGCAAGGTAGTGTTAACCATTGGTGTGGATATAACTCTATGGATCAGTGGATAGGACCTAACCATAATGGCTATGGTGGAAGAGCAGCTATTTTTCTCGCTAGTGAAGAAATGATGCCTGCAGGAACAAAATTCCCGAATTTTATGCAGGACAACCAAACCGCTTTCAGCGTTTTAACTAATTTAAATACTTTGTATCCAACAGCAGAGCCTCCTAATACTTTGTTTCTTAGAAGAGACAATATCCAAAAAAGGAAGCTAGTTAGAGGGGATAATAACGAGCCATTTGATGGTGATTATGGTATTTGTATACATGACAGAAGATCTGCGGCGAATCCTCCAGATGTGAATGATAGAATTAATTCTCCATTGACTCCAGTAAATATAAAATATGCCCTTGATTCTGGAGTAAATGCTGCATTTGGCACCATTCGAGGCCAAGCATCTGGCTATGAGAGCCATGATTTTAACGAGAAACAATTTGTTACTGCTGGTATTGTGACAATAGATGACGGGCAGCCTCTTCAAGCAAGTGGTATCGTTCATAATTTTGACACATTTGTTGGTATATATAAGAAGTTATACACACATGCTTTCTACCCTACTGCAGAGATATGTGACGAAGAATCCCTTCCGTCGTCTCCAACAATTATAATGTTCCCTTACGAAGGACGTATAAATGTTGACTACATGAACTGTATAGATGATATACTGTATGGAAATCAACCAAGTGGCATACGTAACAAGCGTCAAACGCTTTTCCGTGATTACACTTTTCATACCAAGCTTGGGGAATACACACAGAAGACAGACATGTACGGATACAACATGGTTCATACTGCTAATCTATGCTGGGAACAAAATGAATATCTAGACCGAGACACAACTCAAGAAGCGTTGTCACGTGTTTACTTTACACGCTTTTTGCCTGATGGAAGAAACATACGACCATTTAAGCCTTTTGACTATCTGGAATTAAATTTAGAATGTGGAAGTGTTACCAATTTGCAGTCTTTTGGTCAGAACTTGATTATCTTCCAAGAAACTGGGACGTCTATTACAACGCCTAAATTGCCACAAATTGGAATTAGCACAGATGGAAATAACACAAAGCTATCTTTTGTCTCCCCTCTTGGCTCTAAAGGCACTGATACTGATTATGATGTCTTTGCTGGAAGATATACATATATAAGTCGACGTTTTGGTACAAGAGACATGAGCCATCGTGCTACTATATCTGGGAATGAAGGGGTTTACTGGATTGATGAGGTCAACAGGACGTTCTGTCGTTTTCAAGAGAAGTCGTTTGATCAGATGGAAGCAATTGATGCATGGATAGACAATCTTGGAGGCAAGCAGAGAAAGTTCTTTGCTATTCAAGAGAATCAGATCATTCTTACTTCCCCATTTGAGATGAAGTCAGAATTTGCTATGGAAGACCCATTGGCTCCTGTTGTTAAAGACAATATGTTTAATGCTAACCTTGTTGTCCCAGAAATTAACAGGAACACTCTTCTGTATGATGAAGACAACGCAGCATTCGCTTCTTTCTTAACAATATGTAGTGGAACATCTCCGGACCTTGAGATTTTACGTATAGGGTCACATACGGTATCTGTTAATAGTGCCAACTGGAATCTACCATGTCTCATGAAAGATAAGACAGGTACTGTTTATCCTCGTTACGCACAAGACCGTGGAGTTTCTGTTACTGCTTATGTGAACTGCGATGCAAGCCTTCTAATTGACAAAGAGTTTAACTCTGTCTTCTTGCAAAATAAATCTTTCCTTGATAGAGACCGAGTAGTTGAGTCGGCTACTACAGGAGAAAGCAGTAAGGATGGAACTTATAATGCCGTTAGGATATTTGCTCAGGCGTATCACTATAAAACAACAGCAGAAGAGATGAATGCTGATGGAGATAATAAAAATGAATGGCAAGAAGTCCTTGCCCGTAAAAGAAAAATCAACTGGCTTCCAGCTCAAGCACATACTGTTGAAAGTAAGAGATTTGCTAATGGACCAGCTGGTTCGCGTTGGGGATCAAAAATATCTTTCCCTTTAACAACAGAATCAACGGGTCAACCTCTAACTGGTCTTGGGTTGTATGTTAAACAGACATACCAGACTTTTGGGTTTATGAATGTTGACGAAATCGGAAGATTAAGACATACTAAGGACCAAAAACATGTATTTCCATTCAAAGATCGCCATAAAGCGTACTTTTCAGCCTTCGGAGTGGGTTATTCTAGCCTAGATCCATTCTGACGCATTTTAAGGCCCAAATTAGCGTGTTTTGTATTTTTGTGGAACAATTATATCAAATGCCCCCAGATAATCGTTTCTAGGGGCATTAGAATAAGTCGTTTTTTTCTCACCATCCTGAATCCAGGACTCTACCTTTGTTACATTCTTTACAGTATTCGCTTTCTCTATCTGAACATTTGAGACATGCGTCAAAATCCCATCTTTCTTCTCTCATAATAGTTTTTTCTAAGTTGTCCTTCGCTAATCTTGGCAAAGTATTCCATACGATGCTCAAACTCTTTTTCACTGATAATAGTGTCCTCTTCTGACACTGGCCCTTGATAGGCATCAAGTGTACTCATAGTACTGGGTAGACAAGTAAAGAATTATGCCAATCTTGCCAACATGTTAATTTACATACTGGCACATAGTAAACAAAATTAGGCCATTGTATCCATGCTAAAGAGAGCATGCAAAACAAAAGTAAGCAAAAGAATACTAGTGAGAATATGAATGTTGATATCTTTTTCATAGGATGCTAAAATCTTTTTTTTATTGTAGTATTAATTTTTGTGATGAGAAGACGGATCTTCTTATGCTCGTCATCTGTTGTGAGTTGTATCACCCTGTCTCCATAGCCCCATGAATTGATTGCAGTTACTAATAAGTTATATTGAGGTATGGCATCTTCATAGTTCCATCTGAACGCAAAATCATCCTCGATTGAGTATTTGTCAGAATATGAAGTCTCGTCAAGATACATCGCACACCGTCCAATTGGAATCGCACTTTCCCACATATATTCAGTTGTATCATTATCAAATGTAAACCAAAATACTTGTCCATTAGTCCAAGCAAAAACATTAAAGGACAAGATGCTAAATAGCATTAATGTTAATAGCTTTTTCATATTTCATGTAACTTATTTATTTCTTCTTGAGAGAGAAGTTCTTTGTATTTATCATCATTATGTGCATTATTAAGCACACTGGATAAGTATTTGTCTTCTTCTTCCTCTTCTTCTTTAGTCATAGCTTCATCTGTGTCTTTCCACACTCTCTCAGCCATGTTTTCGTTAATACGCTTTAGCGTTTCTTTAACGTAGTCTTTAAAATTCTCTTCCTCAATCTCATGTTTGTCTCTATTGATTAGCCAGAAGCAGAACGCCGCAATGACGCCTGCTCCTAGTAATGTAGCCAAAAGACATAAGGTAAAGATTTCCATCTTTAGCCAGTCATTCATTTGCTTTCTTTTTTAGAATTACACTTGCCTTCGTAATAAGGCGAAAACTTAACGTCGCGATGTTTCTTACATATAAAACAGTGCATAGGTATGCATACTGACAATACAGCTGCGATACAAGCGATGTAAGCAATTACAAAATTCGTAATCATTGTTGATTGTGTTTATGTTGTTGATTAAAGTTAACTTTTGGAGGACGCATGCCATTATTAGGATGGTTTCCTTTCTCTGATTTTCCTCCACTGTTCTCAGATTGTTTTGGATGTTGAATATCAACTTCTATTTCCATATTCTGGATACCGTGCTTCTTGAAGAAGTTTATCCCAATGCACGCTTCTTGTCTATTGAAAAGGAAAGATGAAATTCCCCCTGTTACCAAGTAAGCAATGTAATATCCTATTGCTGCCTTGTCTGGGTCTGTCTCATAAGGAAACTCGTTAGTGACAAACTGTGTCAACTCTAATCGTTGGATTGAGTTAACAGAGGCCACACTAGTGTCATAGACCTGTCCTATGTATCCTTCAGGTATAACTATCTTATACCCAGTGAATGCCACAACGACGTCTCTCCCGTCTTTTCTGTGCATTGGAACCCCATCAATGAAAGGTATTCTGAATCCAAAGCCGTCAAACTTGATAGGATGAGCTTGCTTGTGAAGTTGAATAAATTTTACTTTTTGTTGTTCCATATTAAATAAAGTTATAAAAATATTTCTGGTCCCACTTAAGCCCTGTATCTTCTTGTGTGTCAACGGGCTCTTCTTTAGATTGCCTTAGTTGGTCTTCTTGATCAAGATATGCCAACGGAGCAGCACCTATTTCTCTACAAAGTATCCCACCTGGCCTAACCAATTTAAGTTCTGGTGTCCATTCTGGCTCAGGATCCCCTATTCTATGTCCCTTTTCTGGCTCTTCTGTGTCAGGACCAGGCGTAGGCGGCAGGAATGGTGGATGTGGAGTGTCTTCAGTTATTATGAATTCTCTTGCTCTCAACTTACCAAAGACAACAAGATGCCCTTCTACCCTATCATAGCATATTGGAGAACCTACAAAACTTGTAGGAAGCTGTATCTCATCTTCTAAAGAGTACTCGTTGCATATGAGTGCACTAAAAATAGCATCCCCAATGTTTCCCATACTCAATGGATACTCTCCGCCTTCTTCTGGTGGCATAGGAGGCAATTCGTCTGTCTGGATAAACTGATTAGCACGTAAGTAAGGAAAACAGCATTCATGAAGATTGTATGGAGTAATAAACATAGCAGCTGGATCAGGCTCTGGTCCAGGTGTAGGGCCAGGGTATGACCACCATGTATAAGGAGTTGTTTGCTCTTCATCATATACCACATACATACCTGGTACATACGCCACATTTCGTGCTTTCAAAGCGGCAGGGACATCTATAAGCATCCCTACACGCATTTTGATAGAACGATAAGGACGAACGCCCCTAGTCATTTCTCTTGTTTCTATACTGTCGTTGGTTGTCTTTATAAGAAAATCAACTTGCGGAGCAAATGGGATACTGTCCAGTATCATCTGGACTTCTCCCCTTCTAATTTTTGCTTCATCTAAACTTATGTCCATAAGCTTCTTCGTGTCTTTTTAATAGTTTATCATAAAACTCATCTTTCTTACATGTTGAGCATTCAATGTCAGACGCCCATACGCAGCAGTCACAGTCAGATTTCATTTCTTTGCAGTTCTTTCTCTGTAAAGAGATCTTGTTTCTTCGTAATGCTTTCTCTTCATTTCTCCAAAAGCCTTGTTACGTTTGCTAGTAGCCAATTTCTTGTCTGTAGCTTTAATTGTCTTAACTAGCTTGTCATGGATCTCTTCTGCCCTGTGACGCAAGTCTTTAGACAGTTTGGCTACGATACGGAAACTTTCTGTTCTCGTAACTCCAGCTGCTTTTGTCAAAAGATTGCTAGCAGTGTTGAAAAGTGACAATCTTATTCCCATAAAATTAGTAAGGTTAAGAGTTTCCCCTTTTAAAAGAATCTTTTTCATTTCTTCCAAACTTACCCTTAGGACATCATAAACATCCTTTTTTGTTATCCCCATGTTTGTAGCGACGCGTGCGGATATTTCGTCTAGGCTACGGCTTTCTCTACGAGCCATTCCTTCAACTTCTTTTTCTCTCTTCATAATGTTTTGTTTTTAGTTTTTTTTAAACGCGTCTTTTCCCAAAGAGCGCCGTTACCTAATATTTTATCTCTCCATGTTAGCCGCTTGATAAGAATCTTAATAAACTCAAGAGGCAATGTTTTAAATTCTTTTTGTATTTCATCGCATAACCCTGCGAATGTTTTTTGTTTGGGCCGTTCACCACTCCATGCTTGAGCACGCAACTTGAGATAATGGCCTTTAAGTCGTTTTATCTCTTGGGTATAAGTCAGCTGGTTGTCTAGATATATTTCATTATAGCGCGATAAACATCTGAGTAGGTCTGCCGTGTATCCTGTGTTCCTAAAGACAAATGGCGGGAGATGTATTTTGTTATAATGGTTCAAGTCAAGCTCGTATGACAGAGTACTTTTCCAATACGCTATATACAGCCCAAGGGAATATCCATCATTAAGATTGTTATCCTTGTCAAAACGAGAACACAAATCTTTTATCTTTTTGTCTATAACATCTGTCTGTCTTTTCCTTTCTTGTACCAACAATCTCTTACCTGTTTTGTTTAGGAGTTGTAGCCCCCTTCTTCTTTCTTCTCCTTTCTCTGGATCAAGAAAATACATCATCACTGTATCATAAGAGATATGATCCAACTCACATGAACAATAATAAGGCAATCCTGTAAACATTAGATCCACCCATCTTTCTCCCTTAAAATCCTTACAATACAACTGAGCTACGCCAAATCCAGTCTGGACTGGAAGTCCTTTTACCAACTCAACTAATATGAGTTTTTCTACTGATTTGTTAAAGTTGGAATGTAGATCAGTTACCATGTTTTTAGTTACGTGTAGTTATACCAGATACTTCTGATGCGTCTAGATAAATAATACAGTTGCCGTCATGCCCAAAGCTGTCTGACACATAGCTGTGACCTGCTGCATTGATAGCATTTTCAAGCTTTAAGTAGTCAGCTTTTGTCTTATAATATCCAACTGCTGTTCCAGAGTGGTCATAGATCTCAAAGCATTGTTTCCCATCTACTACTGGTTCGAAATTTTCTACAGCGAACCCAGTATAAGTCGAATCAGCTGTATAATGAACTTGCTTACCATCATTAAAGTCGATCCATATTTGGCTATGAGTTGTGCCAATATCAGGTGCAACTTTCTTAACAAACTCACCATCTTTCTCTATTTTGATTATTTCGCCACCACAGGCATTGATCGCATCTATTTCTAGCTTACTGTAGACACGTTTGATGTTTGTTATTTTTACTTCTTTCATGATTGATTTAGAATTTATAAATACCCGCCCCATGATGAGACGGGTTGTTTATTCACTTCTTTACAACAGGGTCAAGGTTATTAACATTGTCTACTGAAGGAGTAGGCATTTGTATTCCATCTGTTGGTTTAGCAGCTTTTTCTGCTTTCTTACATGATCCAAAGCATATTACACTGAATAGTGCAACTCCAATGACCATGCGGTTCAAAATTTTTTCCATTTTAATTGGTTTTTAAGTTTTTAGTCAATTGCGATCATAAACATCTTAACGATGAAGTCGATCATGCCTTTAATTTCAATTTTCAACATGACTGTTAAAATTTTTTGGTTAAAAAATCTACTGAACACTCTCTAACGCGGAAGTTTGCACAAGATTGGCATCTACTGTTCTTTACATGCTTTCCTTGCTTAACTCCCTCCATTAAGTCATAGATTCTTTTCTCGTTCGCGTCCATTTAGCTTCCACATTTTGACCATCCGCAACTCATACATTTAACACAGCCTTCTTGGTAGATCAAGCTGTCGCTTCCACATTGCGGACAGATTTCTTTTTCTTTTTTCATTCTTCTTATCTTGATTTTTTAAATGTTTTACATGTATCCTAAAGCACACATCTGCTCTAATGCGGTACTAAGTTGTCTTGAGGTTATTCCATGAAAATAGTCTACCCTATTAGGAGCAGGGGATCCAGCATAATTCCAAAATGATATGAACCAGTGTGGTTCAGTGTCTGGTATTATAATATTGATTTTACTACCACTATTACTGCTAGGCGATACGAATCTTTTGTCTAGAGTAAAACATATTATGCCGTCTATATACCCCCATCCCTTGGATAATTCAGACCTATTCACAATCATCAACCCGTCTGTCTGTCCTTCAGTAAAATCTGCGTTTGGGTATATAAGGATAACATCTGCGGCAGCGCTTGGTTTGTAAAACCCACGCATTACTATCGTAGTATACTCGTCTAATTTTTTATAAACTTCTGTCATTGTCTGATTTTTAATTATCCAAAATATCCAAGATCTAACATCTCTGCTATTCTAGCTAGTTTTGTGTTATTGTTGGCATTAACAGGCACATCAACTCTAGCTGGTGAGGTTTGGTTCCAATCCCAATAAGAAAATAAGATATCTGTTGGATTGCTAGTAGGATCTGCTGCAAAAACAATTTTCCCACCAGTGTTTCTTAAAGGAGATGTACTTCTCATATCTGTTTGAAGACAAAAGTATCCATCAAGGTAAAAAAAGGATTGACCTGTAACAGTCGCTCCTAAAATGACGTCAGGATTGTCGGCTGTAGGATCAAAATCTCCTTTGTAATACATCCAGTTTATTGGATCTGTAGCATTTGTACGATAAAATCCGCGTAATATTATTCTTGTATCGTAATCTAATGTCCTATATACTTCAATTGGCATATGTTTATATTTTAAGAAGATTTAACTCTGTATTTAGGTGGTATATGGAACCCATGCGGAGTTAGGATTGGTAGCTCTTTGCCCATCTCTATGTGCCTTTTCATAGGCGCGAAATTCCTTGTCTCATGGCATTTCTTTAGGAATGGGACATATAGAGTATAGAATATTATCTCAGCATTGTTCTTCTCTGGCATTTCTGCCATATGTTTTTCAAGAACATCCCGGTAATGTCCATACACTGTCCATGTAGAGCAAAATCCATCGTCACGTGTTAGTTTCTTTATTTCCTCCAGTCTCTCCATTAGCATCAAATGTGTTTTTGGTGCATAATCATTGATCCTAGCAACTTCTCTTTTCCTGTCTACAAGATCAGCAAACTGCTTTATCTGTCTTGGATCTACATTCTCTATATCGCCAGGAAGCCATAGCTTGTCATGTATCTTTATCCCATGCTCCCATTTGCCTTCCATTAGTCGCTTCAGATATTCTTCGCTGAACTCAGAGAACACTCCTAGTATTATAGAATACATTTGAGGTGGACGAACTATTGGAGCATCAAAACGCCTTGTGCATATAACAGTGTATCCATTCGGTGGAGAACTTAGATTTGTTCTACGTTGCTCCTTGCCTATCATCATCTCTATCTCTTTCTTACCTCCTATTTTTCTACCCTTGGCTTCGTACCATATATAATCTATACCTACGATTGGGTCCCTTCCGAAAAAGAAAGGATTGTCAAATGCTTTTTCTGGATTGTTACACTTTTGCCCTTCAACACGAGGCAAAAGTTCATACTTTTCTATGAACTGTTTAATACTAATCATTGTTGTTTGAGAGGGTTAAAATACATGCAAATATAATGCTTAAAACTATGAGAATCAACGAGAATTGGGATACCCCCGGCCTATCACAGGCCCATCTAAAAACCTGAATTGCTAGGACTAAATACATCGCTCCAACCAATATTTTTTCCCAATGTTTAATTATAAATCGCATCATATTCTGTAATCGTTATCAGTTTATCTTTTTCTACTTTTTGAAATACTACGTCTATTTTTGGGGTTATTGTCTTATGTATTCCGAGATGGTTTATCCAGTTTTCTAAAGGAAATGTCTGCAATGTGAATTTGCTATCTACCATTGTTGAATCTGGCATCTTAGATTTTGGAATACTGGCTGTCATTATAACATACATCTTTTGTGCTTGTCTATGACACTGCCTAAACATACTATAGCCACCAACTACAAATATCTCTTCGTCACCCTTAACCCAATCTGATTCATCGCTGATCCAATGGTTTAAGGATGGTAGGAATTTGTAGCCATCCACCTTCATGTGGGCTGCGAAGGGGGTGAATACAATGTTCTCTCTGTCTGCAAAAGGCCTGTGTCTTCTCAGCTCCATTGTATTGCGCCCCATTACAACCTTATGTCCTTTAGTCTTCTCATAGAAATACCTTTTAGCATCATGAGAACACTCATCAGTCAGTTGATACCATTCGTCCACTCTAGCAATCATACTTAACATAAGGGTCCTCCTTTAGCCAATCTGCTAGTTTATCAAGAGTCAATCTTCCTTTTATATCAAAACCAACAGCACTTAAATGTTTCTTAAGGTCTTTTATTTTCAGTTTCGTTACCCCAACTGTATCTCCAAGCTCATATCTAAACTTCTCCATTCCATTGATGATAACCCGTAATGTTTTGCTTACGGGTGTATCGTCTTCTTCATTGAGATTAAAGACAAAGCTCACGTCATCTGGAGTAGTAGATATCATTGCCGTATTTGAGGACCACATGTATGAGTTGACAGATGTCTGCCTACTTATCCTTAGGTTCTCAAAGTCGAAATGAATTTTTTCCTGCTTATATTCACTGTCACCCAATACAACAAGGGTGGGACAAATGC
>LSQA01000041.1_pt1 | contig 27774 bp, 37 predicted proteins | sample 651271 | NCBI WGS metagenome assembly LSQA01 (sample SAMN04438314, study PRJNA306036) | termite gut metagenome | isolation source: viral DNA filtered from gut of termites from termite colony 3 | host: Coptotermes formosanus | place: USA: New Orleans, Cypress St. | collected 2013-06-21 | reverse complement strand
TTTTAATTCCCCTCCGTGTAGAAGCGGGGAATTGTTAAGAAGCCGGTTTTTTAATTGTCAGGCCGGTAAATATAGCAATAACCGCCAGCCACGCCATTTCCCCTATCCTCGCCGTTGATACCACCGCCGCCGCCGCCACCACCAAAATTTGCACTATAAGCTTCATTACCATTTTCGCCTATGTTGCCGCCTTTCCCGTAGGTGTTAATATTCTCGCTGTTGGCACCATGCTGCCCAACACACCCGCCCGCGCCGCCATTACCACCATTCGTGTTTACTACATTATCAGAAAGTAATGTCTTTGATCTCCCACCACGACCGCCGCTTCCGGCGGGAATGTTGGCAGTCCTTGCTATTCCTAATATCTGCGTTGCTTCACCGGAGCCGCCCCCGCCGCCGCCGCCCGCGCCTGAACCATACACCCCACTTTTCCCATTGCCGCCTGAACCGCCATTGGTACCGTTAGCGCCAATTACGATGGTAAGCGGTTTCCCATCGTTAAAAAAAACAATATTCGTGGTTTTTCCATTCTGTACTACACCGCCCGCGCCCCCAACCGCTGCCGATGCAGATGACGAATTTCCCCCATCATTCCCATCAGCCCCTGCCCCACCGCCTTTCCCGCTCGTGAGCTTTGCATAGAGCCATCCGCGGGGATACCGCATCGTGTAAATGTTTTTCATATTTTGCGTAATGCCCGATATATCTTGCCCCAGCGTCCCGTTAGGCGTCCCCGTCGAAACCCAGTTAAGAGTCCGGCTGCCGTCTGCTAAATAACAGCCGTTTTTCGCGTAAATCCACTGGCCAGGACGAAATACCAGTGAAGCTGTCATCACACCATTCACTTCTTTCATCGCTATCCACTGCGCATAAGTGCTTGTTTTATTAAGCACTATTCCCTCATAGTCATTGTCCATTGTAATGATATACAAATTGCCGTTCATTTCAAAAATACCGCCGGCAGGAATGATAACTTTATTATCATTTGTTTCATACGGCGCAGTAGTATCTAATCCGGTACGTATAAAGTACATCTGCGTATTTTGCCTTTCATAGTCCAGAACACTAGTAGGTAGCGCCTGTGGATTTTCAAACTTTTCGATACCCATTATTCAGCCCCTTCATTTTCATTCAGCGCCGCCTCTAATTCTTGCAGCCGCGCAAGGTTCTCCGCGTACCAGGCGCTTTCGCCGGGGTACAGCGCATCCAGCGGCTGACCGAGCTTCATCGCCTTCAACGCGCGGTAGTCCCGCGCCGCTATTTCCGCCTTGATCGCCGCCGCTTCCGCCGCCGTCTCCGCGCGGGCTTGCGCTTGCGGGTCGGCAACCCACGCGCCCGCCGCCTCATCGTACCGTTGGTACGGCTCATCTTCCAGCGGCCGCGCCCGCGTATAGCCCGCAGGCGGCGTTCCCGCCGGATCAAAAATCAGCTCAAAATCACGGAAGTTGTTCTTGTTAAACCATGCCCCCGCGTTCCCGTTCTCAATACCCTCTTGCTCTTCCATCGTTTTCTCCTCTCTCTATTAGGCGAGGTTATACCCGCCCGCCGCCGTGTTAGCCCATGCCGTGCTGCCGCTCGATTGCTCCATGTTACAATTATAAAAAGTCCCGCTCGTTGATGTTCCATCTTTAGTACACCCAAAACCGGTACGGCAGTAATAAAAGCCATAATAGTATCTTGTACCGCTTTGTGTTCCGTATCCTCTTCCCTTACAACCAAAAAGGAAATTGCAGTAATAAAAAGCTACGCTATAAGAGTTAGCGCCATACGAGGAACAATAACCTTCACAAGAGTACAGTTTATTACAGTAATTGAAACCATAAGAGTTCCCTTGGCGGTCGCTCGTTATATAACAGTAACACTTATACAGATAGTTACAGTTGTAAAATCCATATATACTAGAGGTTGAGGTGGGATAATCTCCGTTGTTGGTATAAAATTCGACACGACAATCATAGAGGTTTTCACAATAGATAAAACCATACATAGCATCCCCAAAAGCTTCAGACGAAGCTTCAGCAACACAATTATTGAGGTTGTTACAAGAAAAATAATTATACCCTTTCCCATTTAGATTTAAATGACAGTTTTCCAGATTATCACAGTTGTAAAAACCATAGCAAGTGATATTGCTACTTGTAGAAATCGTAAGGTTCAAATCAGAGACTTTGGAAAGATAACAAAAATAAAAATAAATAGATGAAGTGTCGCTGGATGAGAAGTCAATGGTGATATAACTATTTTTATCACAGGTTATTGTACTTTCATTGGAAATTTTTTTTCCTGTTTGTGTCAGGGTACAAGAACAATAATAGTACCCCGTTTTAACATGCACCCAGGAATAATCATTGCCGTCAGTCCCGTCCACCCACTGCGCGAGTTTTTCGTTAGAGTCTACCACGAAGGTCGGCGCGGCGGGGGCGCTTACCACCGGGCGCAGCGGGTCTGCTTTGTCCACACGTATTCCATTACCGGCGATAATATCCGCTAAACCGCCGCCATCCTGCCCATTATCGCCCTTGTCTCCTTTCGGGCCTTGCAGGCCGGTATCGCCCTTGTCTCCTTTCGGGCCTTGCAGGCCGGTATCGCCCTTGTCTCCTTTCGGGCCTTGCAGGCCGGTATCGCCCTTGTCTCCCCGCATGCCAACTACATACGACAGCTCATTCCAGGTCTTAACACCATCGCCTACTTTCACTTTTCCGGTATCCTGCTCGCCGGTTACCAGTCCCATCTCCCCATCCGCCAGTACAGGATTTTTATTCTCCCAGTCTGATTTTGATCCGCGCCGTATCCTGATTATCGCCGGTATTACTTTTTCTGTCGCCATTATACACACCCTCCATCTATATAATATATATATTCATTTTCTGTCTCTTGCAAGACGCTGCTCTTTTGACTTCCACAATCATACTTATACTTTACAGTTTCAGGATATTCTCCGCTCAAATCATTTGGTTCTACCGGCTCAAGCGTAAGCTTATCCTGTGCCCTATCTATCCCCACAACTACAAATAAACTCCCATTATAAAACACTCGTTTATTTATTTCTATAGTACCCATTATCCTTTCAATTACAACCATATCTAATAATTCAATACCGGTTGTGTCGCATCCTACAGCTAGTTTAATCTCCGGTTTTATTGTCTGAAAGCGCCGCTCAAGTTTTGATACGAATAGAGAAGCAGTGGAGGTTCTTAAATCGTTTTTCATTTCCTTTGTTTTTTTTATCCGGTATTTATCAAAAAGCGCCGTTTCATTGTTTTTTATCGTATCTGTTCTTTCTCCAAACATATAATTATAGGTAATAGCGCACGATGTAAAAAAATTCTCAACTGCCTTATCATAACTTTTTTCTGGTTCTTCCATTATCATCCAATTGGCTATTTTATGACAAGAGTATATTCCTTCCCAGACACGAAGCGTTAGCCTGCCATCTCCCTGTTGAAAAAAATATGCCATATCATTATTTAAAATTTCTTTTATTGCTTTTTCTACTGTGCCGCTTGAAAACATGATATTAACAATATATAATTTTTCCATATTGGAACTATGGTTTTGACCAATAAGAAAATCTATCTCATCAGTATTAAAGTTAGATGATGTATATGGTATTTTTTGAACATTTTGTATTAAATCTTTGATAATGCTTGCAATTGTAGATTGTGGAATATGTCCTCGTACTTCCGCATAGTATTTTGAATAATCAAGCGTTATTTTCTTTGTTTCCTTATCGTACTTAAAATTAAGTGGTAGAACAAGATTACTCCACTCCTCCACAAAACCAACAGCTAAATTATCTTTATTAATATTGCCTATAGTTGGTACATTAGACGACTGATTTATGGAAAGTATTGCATACCCAGCATTATTTTCTTTATTTAATTCAATATATTCATTATCAGATTTAATATAATATACTTTTATTTGGCTAAAATCTATATCTATGAGTAAACCATTTCTTTTTCCTAAAATATATTTATTTTTCTCATCTTCTTGATAATAACCATTTCTTTTATAATAATCTGGTACTTTGTAATCATCAAAATATAATGTAACAATATCAGGATCATAATCGTAATGATAATTATACCCAACGAAATAATCACCTACGGCATATTGACATTTTTCTGTTACTTCCAACACCGGCGCATAATGATCGCCGTACAATCGAGGCAAGTTTGCTCCTATTAGTTTGTGATCATTCGGCAGTGTAACGCCGCTGTCTTGAAAAGTATTAACCGTTATCTTTTGACACACATCCGCTGTCAGCTCAAATTTATTTCCATTAATATCCAACGATGTATTGTGAAAATCTGAATCTATACTTTTCAGTAAACCGCTAAAAATAGTCTTAAAATCGGCATATGCGGGATTATCCTTGTTCGCCTTCTTAATACTCACCGGTGTATTAAAAGCCAGCAGCCTGTCAACATCGTCAAAATAACCATCATTATTATACAATGTTACGGTTCTCTCATTATTCAAATAAATACCAGAGGTAACCTCTGATGTACGGACAGGAATCGCGGGCGGTTCAAACCGAACCGGCGTAAACTTTCCCCACTCCGCCACCGCGCTTGAACCGCTCTGGTCAACCGGAAACGATAAATACGGCCTTTTCCCCCAATTACAGCTATGGTTTGAATATACCCACCATAATGTATCTAATTTTAGATACGCAATGTTTTTGCTATAGTCGGTAAATAATACATTATGTATACTTAAATCTAATAATTCAGCGGCGTTGTCTATCTTGTCTAAAAAAATATTGTTTATGGCATATTCAATATCATTGCCAATATAATAACCGCCGTAATAATTATAACTATTATTATTTTCTTTACACCAGTCAATCCAGTACGAAGCCAATCGAGGCGGCGGTCCTATGTAAATTTCCCATACGTTACATTGAACTGGAAAAATATCCGCAGGCCTCGGCTGTAAAAAATTATTTGCCTTAAAAGACAACTCTAATAAAAAGTTCGTCATCAGAAAGCCTCTTCAAAATCAAACTTGCGCGAATACAAAAAACGCCGCACACCGCCCTGAAATACCCAATTTGTTTGCTCTTTTTCCGTAGCATATAATTTTGAATATCCAAGCTTGTACTCCTCATCAGAAAGGTCTATGAAAAACGGATAACCCTTCGCTATTACCGGAAACCCTGCCTCGATCTCTTGCATTGCGCCGGTGTCTATTTTATATCGGCTGTCCAACGACAGCGTCCGGTAAGTGTATCCGCCCATGCCTGGAATTACCTGCCCCGATAACGACCGCCGAAATTCCGCAGTACTTACCAGCCCAGGCTCTTTCGCTATAGCAGTCGGTATATGCGCCATACGCCCAATCGCAATCCGCCCAATATATGAACCGCCCAAAAGATTTACCCTTATTTTTATCATCTCATACTCTTCTTTTATGCCAGAAAGAAAATACAGCCCGTTTCCTGTATATGTTATATATCTTGAAAATATCATATTGTCTGCGCGATAATCCCAAAAATCAATTTGTATATTCTCCGCATCGGTATTGCCGATACCAACACAATTAATGTAATAATTTTTATCAAATGTAATATCAAACATGTTGCCGTAGGTTACATCGGCCAGTGATGGGCTTTTTAACGCGGCAGACGCATTCGATTTTTGTATAATATCATTAAAAAGAATTTTCATACTGCCCCCGATAATTGCAAGGTATACAATTCGCCGCGCCGCGCCAATTTGTTTGTTATTCGCGCAAATGCCGCGCCGTCAAAATTAAAAATAAAAGTACACGGCTCGCCGCTTGTCTGCCCCCGTGGTGTTACATCTACCGTCTCGCCGGAATTGACACGCATAAGCGCCCCGTCAACACCGCCTGTATATGGAACTGTAAACCGACCGCCCGTTTCAGCGGAAGGCAGCGGAGTACCAATAACAGCGGCTAATTGAGCCACTCCTAATGCGCTTGCCGCCGCTATGCCCGCAATGCCTAAAAGCGAAGGCGGGGGGCCAAACATGGATATTGCTTTCATTATTGCGGTTGCGGTATCAATCGGTATTTGCGCCGCTTGGAGCAATTTATTATAAACTGCCTGTTTCCTGGCTTCTTGTCTTGCTTCTGCTTGAAGAGCAGCTTCTTTTTTGTTTTTATCTTTCTCTGCTTGTAATAACCGTTCATTCATATCCTGTTCAAGAGCTGCCCGCTCATCTGCGGTCAACTGCTCGCCGGAAAGTTTCTTCTCGTTAGCGCTATCAAGCAATGCCTGTAATTGTTCCTGGTTAAATCCTTCTTCCTCTTTTATCCATTCATATTGCGCCCTGATCGCTTCTTGCTCCGCTTCAAAAGACGCTGAAAGTTTTTCCTGTTCCGCCTGTATAAATGAACTGGCAATGCTTGAAATTGTTGAAAGTATATTTACAAATGGACTGGCTAAAACATCCGCATAACCTTGCATCATCTCTTTTACCGCGTTTATTTTATCTATTATTATTTGTTTTTCTTTATCCGCAAGTTTTTTTTGTTCGGCAATTATCAGCTCATCTGCCGCTTTTTTCGCTAATGCTTTATTCGCCTCATATTGTTTCTCGAGTTCAAGTAACTTTTCTTTATGGTCAGCAAATTTCTCCCTTTCCGCGGCATTTTGCGCGTCAATTTGTTCAAGCACAAGAGCAGCCTGATCGCGTATATATTGAATCCGCTCTTCGCCAGTAAGATTATCATCCTCTATTGTTCTTGCCCGATAAGCATCCTCTGCCGCAAGACGCTTTGTCAAAAAATCCGATATTTGATCTAATCTATCGTTTTCAATCTGCGCTTCGGTTAACGGTATTATTTCCAGCATGTTTTTTATCGCGTCAATTTCCGCTGTTTTCGCTTCTATAATTTTCTGTCGTCTTTCTTCTGCCGCTTTTACTTCGGCATTCAATCTTTCATCAGTGTATTTTTTTTCTAATTGTGATATTGCGGTTTCAAATGCCTCTTTTGTTTTCAGGCGTTCACTATTGCTCATGTTTCTGTTTGCCAATATTCTATTTTGTTCATCGGTTAACAGTTTTATTCTTTCATCTATTGTTTTTTCTTCCCAGTTTTTTTCGGCGCTAAACCGTTCTTCAAGATATTTTTTCGCCGCTTCTACATTTTGCTGATATATCTGATTATTGGTTTTATTCTGATTATTCAAAATATTCGTCAAGAAGTTGACCCGTTTTAATTCAGCGGCGGCCGCATCCGCAGCCCGCTTTTCAGCGGCTTTTTTTTGCTGGTCGGTATATTCTTTGTCTATTTTCGAGATCGCCGCATTCGCCGCTTGACGGGCGGCTTTTAACTCATTTTCTCCAATGCCAGTAGTTGTTGTTAATACTCTATAAGCGTCTTCTACTACTTTTTTTCTCCGGTTGGCTTCTTGTAATGTAATGTCTGTACCTTGCGCCGCAGCATTGATTTCTTTATCGAGCAACTCTTTGAAAAACTTGTCAGCGGCTGAATAATCGCTGTTGAATTGCATAGATGCGGTTATTGGTATTTCTACCTCTTTTAATTTTTCCGCAAATGTTTTAAAAGCAGCTTGCAAATTATCATCGACAACTACCGGATGAAATTCTATCGGTATAATTTTTCCGTCTGTGTCTATTGTCTTGCCCAGAGGTTTTAATAATGCAGCCGCCTGATTTCTAAAATTAAGCATTCTTTTTTTATAATCATCAACATACATGTCAAACCTTTTTAATTCCATTTCATATTGATATATTTGAGATTCATCAAAAAAGTTTATCGATCCATTTCCAGCTTCATATTCTTTTTTGTTTTGCAGATTTTGTTCATATAATGATTTTTCTTTATCTATATATTTTTGTTTTTGTTCAATATATTTATCCATTCCTTTTTTTTCTTTATCTGCCTTTTTAAGAAAATCATCTGCCTTGTTTTCCGCTTCTTTTTCTTTTTCTAGATTCAAGTTCTTCACGGCATCTGTCTTTTCTTTATAGCTCGCCGTTGCCAAATCTATTGAAGTGGCAAGCTCTGGATAAATCTCTAATAACTTTGTATTTAAATCAAATTCCTTTTGTTTTTCCGGTGATAAGGATTCATACTCTTTTAATAGATCGTTTGCTTTTTCTTTTTGCTCGGTCATTGCCTTCGCAAATCGTTCACCTTCATGGGCGGCTCGTTTTGAATGTTCCGCAAATCCAACTAACGCGCCGACAATAGCGCCGATTGCTAATACAATAACGCCCTCTGGAAACAATGTCGCCTTTAATTTTTTTAGAGCGCCGCTTAAAAAAGTAAGGGCATTTGAAAAAGCATTTACTATAGCGGCTCCTTTGGTAACAACAACAAACGCGGCTATACTGGCTGCGGCAGCGGCGACCGCTATTTTTACTTTATAAAAATCTGTTTCAAAATCATCAACACCCGCTACGCAATTCGCAAGCCCGTTCATAAAATCAGTAAGCCCAGGCATCATTTTTGCGGCGATCTCATTGCGTACATTCTCTATTGCCGTCTTTACTCTATCCTGCGCGTCTTTATATTCTTCTGACTTTGCCGCCGCTTCGTTACTGATAATGCCATACTTACGGGCTTCCTCGCGCAGCGATGCTATGCCATCCGCGCCCTGCTCCGCCATAAGGATCAGTTCCTGTCCGCTCTTGCCAAACGCCGCCTGCGCGAGTTCCGCTCGTACAAATTCATTAGATGTGTTTTTAATCCCATTCATTAACAGCGTAAACGCCTGATCGGTATTTTTTACATTCTTTAAATCATTGAGCAATGCTTTATTATTTTTCTCTAAATACTTGGTAAGCGTACCGGTTCCATTTTGTACATCAGCAACCGTTTTATTTAATTTTTGTAAATTGCCTTTTAAACTGTCCGATGAAACCCCGCTCGCTTTGGCGGCATAGGAAAGCTCTTGAAAACTCTCCGCGCTCATTCCTATAACCCGCGCCGTCTTTGCCACCGCGTCTCCGGCATCGGCGGCTGCTTGCAAATTTTCAGAAAATTTATTTATTACATTTTTCGCAACATCAATACCCGCTTTTATTACATTTATTGTATTAGACAAATTTTGTAATGTTGAGGAAATTTCTTGATGTTTTTTTGCGTTCTTTTCTAATTCACTTGAAAAATGGTTATATTCTGACTGTAAACGTTTAATTGAGGCGGACTCTGGATCCATCCCTGATTTTATAAGGCGCTCTATTTCCCGCCCATAAGCGGCTTTTTGGCTGGTCAATGCCGCTATATCGCCTCTCGCCGCCGTAATCGCCGCGCCGGCCAGCCGCTGCTTTTCGATAAACAGATCAACATGTTTATCCTCAAAATTCTTTGTAAATTGAGTTAGAGTCATTCCGGCGTCTTTAGCTTCTTTTTTGAGGCTTTCTAAAGCATTTTGCGCCTGGTCAAAATCAGCCTTTATTTTAAGACTTAAATCTGCCATTGACAGCCTCCTATATTTGTCTTATATTTTTGATATAAGGAGTTTCTCATGTACTGGCCGCTAATAGAAATTAACAATCTTTTTGATTTATTTTTAGTTATTCTTGGATTTGTTATTGTTATAGGTATTTCTGGATACCTGCCGAAATTTTTAAAAAGCATTTTTATAGTTGCCCTCATAATCGGATACGGTATATTCTTATATTCCATAGCCGGTTTCATAGAAAAAGGCGGCGTAGAGGCGTTTCTCCTTATTGTCATCCCCTGTGTCATTTTACTCGTTATCGCAATAAGGTATAAAATCAAAAAAAACAAAGAATCAGCCATTACTTAATCCTCTCTCCCTTCTGGTCTTTCAGTTGCCTTTAATAATTCGATCAAGACTTCCGCCGGTATTTTTGCCACTGCCGGCCGCTTCATTACCAGCATCACAACCGATTGCGTTTCCCTGTCCCAACACCAGATATTACCTTCGCGGTCTTTTACGCATTTACTCAAGTCAGGCATTTTCTTATCCCCCGATCTCATTTAATCCTTGCCCCGTGCAAAGAAGCCTGAAACTTCTGCTCATTCCTCAATTTCTCCCCGTCAATGATATTGTCAAACGCGGCGGCAAGCTGCACCACCCACGGCGGCCAGTCAAGCCAGCCACAGTCCCACGGCGGCCCCGCGTGTTTGAACGAGGTGTAAAAATCATAATACAGCCAAAATTCCGCATTGACATAATCCTCTACCTTCGTGCTGATTATAGGCTTCTCCATACCCGACACAATTATCGGGTACGGATCGCCAAAACCATCATTCTCTGTTACGCCTAACAGCAGTAATCGTAAACCTGCCGTTAGGCGCTCAATTCCCCCATAGTGAATTCATCCCTCTCTTTCGCGTACTTAAACGCTTCCTCCGCGATTGTATACGCCGCGTCAGGCGGGAGTATTTGAAAAAAATCCGATACGGTGATTATTTTACTTTCATCGTATTCAAGATTTTCAAGGTGATCCACACACTCATCAAAAAACGCCCGGTAATCCGTTACGGATTTTCTCATGTTTTCAAGAAATTCCTCTACCAGATTATCAAGTATTTTTTTCTGTGTTGACTCTTTTTGAAAATCGTCAACCTTTACGCCCTTTAACAGCTTGTGCTTGTTGATCTCGGTAAAATCCTCGCCGGGGCGCGGAAAACGTGAAAAAACAATTTTTGCCGGAACCGCTTCTTTCTTGTTTTCAAAAGCGGTAAAAACAAATTCTTTGCTCTTGAGCTTTAAGCTCTTTATCTTTGCCATAATAAGCCTCCTAAAAGCCCGTTACTCGGCCTGGCAGTGCCGAAGGAGGTACGGCAGCCTTTCACGGGCAAACTTCCTTTTGTTATGCGTTGCGCGGTACTTGATATGCTACCGCTGCGCCTTCTCCCTTTGTCCAGGAGAGTTCCATTGTCTGCCCGTCAGCGTTGCCGCCGGAAGCGGAAACGCTTGTGATGTTGATCGCGGTGAGGAACCAGTTCTCAATGTTCCCGACCGCCGTATCTCCGTTGAGGCAAAGTCCAAGGTAAATCTTTTCGTTTGTAGGCTGGTTGTAAGTGTACCCGCCCGCGCCGTCATCCTGAAGATGCGGCACAAACATATTGAATACCCTGGTGGTGATGTTGTTGAATTCCTCCGTGGCATCATCGAACTGAAAGAAACCGGCAAGGCTTCCGGAGATGGTGGTGATCCCGTCTCTGATCTGCGCTCCGATGTCGCAGTCATCGCCGACATCAATGCTGCCCTGCTCCATGCTCCAGTCGGCGGTGGTTTTGCAGTACCGCTCAAAATCGAGTTTGAGGAGTTCATCTCCGGCCAGCAGGGGCGGGAGCGTTGTTCCCGCCGCCGCCGTCTTGTACGGCGTATTGAGCGGTATTTCCGCCGGTATGCCGCTGCCGGCCCCCGCTTTTTTGAGTACCAGATACCATTGCCCATTATCGGGGGTTATGGTTCCGTCTCCCGTTACAATCGTGCCGCCGAATGCCAAAAATGCCCGGCGGCTGGTTCCCGCTTTTTTCATAGCTTTCTCCTTACGCCTTCCGGCGTTAGTTGATATAAAATCCGGTTAATCGCTGTCTTGCGATATTGCACCGGTATTTTCCTTTTCTTTGCGCCCCGCTCCCCGCGAGAGCTCCTGTGTTACGCGCAATGCTTTTTCTTTTGCGCGGCGCATGGTTTCACATGGCGCGTCTATACGGCGCTCACCGCCGTCTTTTTTCAAGCGCCAGATACGTTTGCCGTTTTCAACGGTAAAAAATAAATCACTCATTGTTTTTCTCCTGTTCTAAATCTATTTGGCTATCGCCGTTCCCGCCCAAATCCCTAATCCGATACAGACCGGCACGGAGATTATCAAGCTCCATTTTAATATCTTCCCTTTCTTTAATTCCTTGCTTAATAAGAGCGCTTGCCTCTCGGAGATTGCCGATTGCTCGGCCTGCGTTTTCGCCTGTTCGTTCAATAATTCCCCTTGCGCTTTCAGCATATCCGATACATTGCTCAACGCTGCTTTCAAGTTTTCGTTGTCGCTCTGTATAGTCTCGATTAAGCTGATCGTATCGTCGATTAAGGTCAGCGATTTCTCCAGCGGATCGGCGGGTAGTTCCGGCTGCGGCAATTCCTGCGCCGATACCGGAACCAATGAGGCCAAGCAGAAAACCAATAACAAAGAGCTTAATTTTTTCATTCATGCGGCCTCCAGAGGCATAGCGCATAACATTTTCATATCACCTCCAGTGTTACCGGCTCGCTTGCGTTCAATGCCGCCTGTATCGCGTTTGCGATGTCGATAGCATCCTGCGGGCTTGCAAGACGGATGCAGCCAAGCGTTGTATTTGATGTTGAATAATGCAATAAATAGCCAGTATCTTTCGCCATTTCACAACTCTCCCGCAGATAATTGCCTTCATCGTCAAGTTCCCACACCCGTACTTTTTGCCACGCATCCGTTCGTATCTTCACGGGGCCGTAAGTGTTTGCGTTAAATCCAAACTTTTTTTGCCACTCAACGCCGGTTACATTCCACAGCCCTTTAGGAAATGGCTGCGGATCATACGGCTTGTTGCCGGGTATCGTGCGTACTACATCAATTTTATTTTTAGCGCGACTGCCCATCCGCAGCGTCCGCACTCGGTTGGTGATAGCGTATTGCGCCGCCTGCCCTGAAATTGTCAACCTTCCGGCCGCTAAATCAACTGCCAATTTCATTCTTTGCCCCGTTCATTTTATTTGTCGAATTATTGTGAATAAAGTTCACTTCTTCTTTGGTGAACAGTCCCTTTTCAACGACATAATCATCTATCCATGAGTTATGCCCTAATTTTTTATACTCGTGATAGGCTATGCGCTTCGCCGTGTTGGGAATGTTACTGGCGCATATCTGGAGCTGGAGAAGGTCTTTTCGAGTTTCTCGATCAGCTTTACTGTTATTATCGAGCACTCGCAATATTTCATCTTGCTTGCGGTTGCGTTTATTGTCCTCGTACTTTTGCGAGTAAAAATAAATTTTCCCCTGCTTGTCCCGGCGGATGTGAGATACCAGCCATAAAAAGCTGATAAGTAACACCGGTAACAATAAAATGATATACCACACCGGCAGCTTGTGAATCAAATTAATAAGCACTTCGTTCATGGTTTCTCCCGCGCCGCCATTAAATATATTAACTCATCTTTTAACGCTTGCGGCGCATTTGCTATGTCATACTGCTCTATCTTAATTACCGAAATAGATTTTTCGGTAATATGAATTTTTGTTCCATCTGACAATTCATATTCATACAGTACCTGTCCCATATTCACCTCCCTATATCGCCTGTGCCCGTATATCCGTTACATTCACGCCGAAAAAGTTTATTACCTCGTTTTCGTGCTCTATGATCAGCGTTATGGAATCTATGCTGCCATTTGTTATATGCGGCTGCACATGAACCCACTTTGTGGGATAGTTGTCAAATGGCTGGCCTATTTGAATAAAGTGCCAACCTGAATCAAATATTACGACATCTTTGGTAAGGCAGTTAAAAAAGCTGGCATCGTCATAATCCACACTAAACACACAATCAAAATAGAGACGCAGCCCGTTACCCAACACGATGGGAGTGTCGAGAGTAAAAGTAGCTTCATACCTATCATCTGGATTAATAGCCCATGTTCCCGTCAACGGAGTATACGATGTACCGCCCAATTGTTTTATAATGTCGCCGTCTTTGATGTACATCTTCAGCGCGATGGTGCCGTCTTCTACCAGGTACATCACGCCATCGGTCGCTTCATCGGGATGATCAAACAAATACGCCAAATCATCGGCGTCAATCTTCTGCTGAAGCTGAACATTGTTGCCGATTTTTGAAATGCCATTCACGGTGATATTATTAAATGTATTAGTAGCCGATGTAAGTTCGCCAAAAACATCATTCCGCACATCGTCAAGGTTTTTTATGCTTTCAACTAACTGCGATCTTTGAATCTTTTTCCAGAGGTTCAGTTCCCGCACCTGCGCGGGGGTGATGTTCATGTTTTCAATTAAAAACGCCATGTCGTAATTGGAAAAGGATAACCAGTCAATTTGAGTTACGGTCATGTTGTGAATTGTGCCGCCGCCCTGTACGGGGCCGCTGTAAATACTATTACCGCTGAACGTGCCATCGGGATTTTTCTGGACAACCATAAGAACCCCATCTACATTGGGGCGTCTGCCGGGAACGGCGCGGTACTCTACATAAAAATCACCGGACACTGAAGAGAACCTAATCCGTGCGGGATTAGCTGGTGTAATGCCGCTTGTAATAATATACGGTTGAATTTCCGCAATATCGGCTTCGGTTATGGTAATGGTGTGTTCAGTTCCGGCGGGCAGTTCAAGAATTGACGGAACGGGCGCATGGAAATAATCAAACATGGTTTGAATACCCTGCTGCTGCTGGACAATTTTATCTGCCTTGCCGGAGATGTCTCCTGCGCCGCCGCTCGGCTCCTCCCACTGCTGGGTACTGCTGTTCCATACCTTGTCATGATTTGCTACATCAAACGATGCCCGGCGCTCTCCGGTATCTGTTTTATATTCCATAACTAACTCCTTATATCAACCACAATACATATCCAGTATTTGCGTCTGTCTCGTGTTTTTGCGCATGGTAAATTCTCCCGCGCACAACCACTTCCGTTTTGCCCGATTCGTATTCAGGCATTTCGTATAACATAATTCGCGGAACCGGACGAGTGGTGCTTTTTCCGTCAATGATCAATACCGATTCATCAAATATGCCGCGAATACTAAACGGCTCCCCGCCGCCAGCGGGGGTTACCGTAAATATTTCGGAAAAAGGGGATTGCTCTATTTGCGCCTTGAGGTCTTCGCTGAAAGTTGGATCAAACATTACAATCCCCCGTTTCCTATTTGCCGCCGTCTTGTTTTTTAATCAGATCGGCATTGGCTTGTTTCCACGCCTCGTAACGGTCTTTTGCCGCTGCTTTGGCTTTTTCAGAACGCTCCGGCGTTTTGTCGGCGTCTTTGGCTTTTTCAATGTCGCTCACATTACACCCCCGTTAGGTGATACTTGCGTACACGATGTGGTCGATGTCCGCCGGTATCATGATCGGCCGGGACTGGCTGCGCAGGATGTAAGTGTCCGGGTCTTTGCGCCAGAAGGCATCGGTGATAAGCTCGCCGCGCTCCATCCGCGCTTCGCCGTTGGTAGGATTGACAATGTACACACCGCCGTAGGCGCGTACCCGCTGGGCGCTCGTGCTGGTGAAGATGATCCCCTTGGGGTTCATGTACGGCACCAGCGCCCCGCTTTCATCCATGTAAGACTCATCGAAGGCCAGCAGGCTTGCCCGCGCCGCCCGCCCAGGGATTTTGAAGCCGCCGGGGATAATATCGGCTAACACCGAATTTTCACCGACAAGGCGGGAAACACCGGCGTACAATCCCTGAAGCTTCAGCGCATCCTGAAATGCGGTGCTGCTTTCCAGCGCCGACAAAACATCCGCGCCGATGAGCGCGACATAATTGCCGCTCAAGCCTTTTGCTTTTGCCTGATCATAACAGGCTTGCAACTGGGCAACAGGGTCGGCGGCAGCAGCGATGGTGTTTGCCGGATCGCGGCCAAAGTCAAATGCGGCTCCCACATTTACGCCGTTTTTGCCTTTCGGCTGAAATGAACCAAAAGTCATAATGTCCACGGCTTGCTTGACCAGCGCTGCGGTAATTATCGCATCATGGTCTGCTTGTATCTGGGCGACCTTTTCAACGATCTGCATCTGCGCCGGAGCGCTTGCCTCAAGTCCGGCGGTTACAGCGCGGGCAAGTTCCTCGGTGATCGGAGTGGACTCATCCAGCGCGGGCGGATCGTATACAACACCCTTGCCTGGGACAAAAGAAAAGATGTTACTCGCGCCGTTTATTTCCCGGTAGCGGGCGAGTTTCCGGCTTGCGACAATCGTGTCCGCCGGAATTTCAGCGGTGTCGTAAGTTTTGACGGTCGGCCAAAAGACCCGCAGAAAATCCGCAAGCGCCGGTCGGCTCTCCTGAAAAACAATTTTTAACGCCCTGCTCAAAGTCAAGACATTATCGGTAATACCTGGCATACATACTCCTTTACGCTTCACAGCGTTAAGAAAAAAATGGGCTCGATGTCATCACGACATTGAGATATTTTAATTCAGGATAATTCCTGCTTTAAAACACTGGGCGATAACGGCGGCATTGACGGCTACTGCATTCGCCGCAATGACACCTTCTTTCTGAAACTCTCCCCGCGCTATTGCGCCGTTTCCGGCTGCGGCAAGAGTGGCATCGTTGACGCACACGGCTGCAACAGTTTCAAGACCGCCGCTGCCGCCGGGATTGTAAGCGGCAAAAACGCCGGTAGCGGCAGTACAGCCCAAAAGCTGCCCGCGCTTGTACGTCCCCGCTGCCAGCGGCGCGTTATTCAAAACAACTGCCCGCTGAAAAAAATCCGTTTTGTAATCCATGCTTTACCTCCCGCCCAGCTCACGCGCAAGGGCTTTGACGCTTTCCACGGTGGCGGCATTGTCCGCTGACGGCGATGCGCCCGACTGCTGCGCGAAGGTCTGCGCCACCGTACCGGGGTTGAGGTCGTTTCCGGTCTGTAACCGCGCCTCAATTTCCCGCTGCTTTTTAAGGGCGTTAAGCGCAAACGCTTCCGGCGTTGTGCCGGTTGCTATTGCGTTTTTAACGTCATCCGAAACCGCCGCGCCCGACAGGGCGAGGAGTTCGGAAATCCGATCCGATTCGGCCTTTTTGACAGAGACCTCATCGGCTCCGGGGCCGATCTTTGTTTTCGCATACGCGATAATTTCGCTTTCGGCTCCGGGATTTTGCGACAGAAACTCTTGAAAGTTCACTGTTACGCCTCCCTGGGTTTTATTTACATCGGGCAAGTGTGATGCTTGCGCCGGTGATTCCGTTTTTAGCATGGCGGCAATTTTATTGCGCTTCGTTTCCGCATTCCGTTCAGCAGCGCTGCGTAGTGTTATGCGTAATTCAGCTACACGTTTCCGCGCTTGCGGCTCATCCACTTGTTCAACTTCAAGCTCTCCGTCAACAAGGTTTCCGGCAATACCGGCGGCGCGTATCTGCTCATCTCCGATGAGCCATGTTTCATCGGTGAATTCAGCCTCGGCGGTTGCCGCGTCTTTGCCGGTAACGCGGGAAAAATCGGCAATGCGGACTTTATCAAGACTGTCGAGTATACGCGCTTCTTCCTGTAATTCTCTTGCGTTGCCGATGGCAACAGTCCACGCCCGATGGTACATAACGGCGGAATGGGTGAACCATTCCCGCTCATCCGCGCCAAAGAAAAGATCGGCGGCTGCGCTGGCCGCAAGACCGGTAACGCGGGCGGTTACTTTGCCGGGGTATTCCTTGAGCAGGTTGTAAATTTCAAACGCTTCAAAAACATCACCGCCGGGGGAGTTGATCGCAAGCCGTATTTGTTCCTTTCCGGCGGGCAGTTGTTTGCGGATGTCGGCGGCAAATACATCATAACCAATAACACCGTTAATAATAATTTCTTTCATGCCTCTACCTCCTCCATATCACGCCCTTCAACAATAGCCGCAATTACACATCTGGGGCATTGTTCCGGCGGGATGGGTTTTATAATAACTTCGACAAAATCATGAGTTGATTTATCCCAGCAATTAAGATGGTTTTTATATTTTATACATTTACTTAATTCAGGCATTATCCCCCCCATTTCCTTTTATGTAAGATTTTAATATTTCCAACTGTAATTCTATTTCTACTACAGGCTTTTCTATCAATTCAACTACCTCGCCTGTACTTTCATTGAAGCAATATAATATTTTATTGTGTTCAATAAAATATTTAAAATACCTGTTCATTTACTCCTCCTCGCAATCATCGGCTAGAACCGATAACGCAATATCAAAAAACGCTTGCGTATCTCCGGCATGGAAATTTTCAAGCAGTTCTATGCTTATGGTTTTAAGCGGGTAGCCATACGCTGCCCCGTTCAATGTGCGCAGGTAGTCGTTTACCGCGTCTATATATTTATACGCCTCGGCTTCCTCCAGCCCCGGAAGCTGTATGTGCGCGGTAAAGGTAAGACGGGGACTGCCGCCGCTCTCGCCGCTTGCATACCGCAGGGCGCAATATTTTTTATCCTGGTCGGTAGGATAGCCGATGCCGTAAGCGTCAAAATCGTTTAACCCATAACCGGCCAGCAGGGGCGGCATTTTCGCCTTTATATCATTCAGCAGCAGGGGAATCAGTTCACTAATTTTCATAGCGTTTTCATTGCCCCCTTCGCCTCTTTATTGTACCAGTCATCAATTATCACATTGGCCGCCGCCTCAATGGAGCCTTGCAATTTGCCGGACATTGCCGATTTGAGCGATCCTCTGATGATATTCCGCGCCCCTTCCCGCTTGCCGGAACGGAGCTTGCGCCCGCCTTCAAACAGATTAAGGGGAAAACTGGATATTCTTACATACTTCGCGCCCTTGCCGATGCTGTAAGTAATCATCCGTCTACTGCCCCTGCTCTTGCGGTTGCTATCCATGTCTCGAAACGTAATACCTTTTTCACCCCGCTCCATCATTGCGGCCAGTTCCATTGCCGCCTCTTTGCCCAGGTAAGCCAAAACGCGGGCGGATAATCCAGGAAATGTGCGTATCATAGCGGCAAAGTCGGGAAGGCCGCCGGTTACTTCCGTGTTAAACACCGGCATTCTGCGCCTCCTTATTTTTGTTTTGCGCGGGCGGCTGCGCGGCGTTCTGCTCATCCTGTTCAGCGATTGCGAATGCGGCCTCTTCAGGGCTTTTTTGGCGAAAGATTTTCTCCTGCTCCTGCCATTCGGAAATTATATCTTCATAATCGGAACCGGAAAGATTAAACATTTCATCGGAGCGCAAAGAGAAACCGCTTTCAACACTCGCTTTTTTCGCATTTATCTCTTGCGCCGGATTTATCACGCCGGGCACCGGCCCCAAATAAATGCCTTTCAAATACGCTTCCCGTATCGTATCACCGCCGGTTAAAAATCCAGGCGCTTCTATTTCGCCGGAAAGTATCATCTCTATTGTGAGCTCCTGCAATACTGGCCGGCACCACTGATGAATAAACCGCTCACGCTCCCATGTGTAGGTTTTAATAAAATCATTGAGTGTTCCACGATGCGCCGTGTAACTGGTTGAGTATTGCGATAACATAACCTCCGGCGGGGTATTCGCGCCCATGCCAAATTGTTTTAAACGCCATTCCTTAAATGCCGGATAAGTGCCGGAAGGCGTTTTTTTATCCAGCGGCACTACATCGCTGCCGGTAGATATATTTAACACATTGCCGGTGCCGAGTTTCGCGGCGCTGCCGATGCTGCTTATTGCGTTTAACGCGGCTTTTACGGTGCCGCGCCCGCGCTTTAATGCCAATGCAGCCTGCTCTATATCGTTTTTCGCTTTGCTTGGATCATCCGTTTTGGTAATAAGCGCGATCATCGCTTCCAGTATGGCGGCGGTAAGCGTTGCGTCTTCAAAACGATCATCGTTTTTGGCGGCGCTTATCTGACTGTATACCAGCGGCCAGCCCCGGAGCTGCCGGGGAGCGCGTTTCAATAAAAATTGTACCGCCTGCTGGCGGCCTTCTTTTTTGAATTCAGTATAATCACCATTGCGATTATAAAAACCTTGTCGGCGGTAAAACTTATCATGCTTTATTCCAAGCGTTATGTTTTTTTGATACCCATCCCCGTTATTTCCCGCGTCTATTTCCGTACCGGGGAATTCGATAATGTCCAGCGGCTGCCCCGCTTCCCGCACAAAATAAGTGATCGTGTCGCCGCCCGCAAGCGCCCAGCGGAACGCGGCGTTTTGTTTTTCGTACAAATTAAGGGCGGTCATTTTATAAAAAACGAGTTTTTGAAACCGCCGCGCCCATTCGCGGGCATATTCTTTTTTCCAGCCGAGAAAATCATAATCAGGCTGGCTGCGGAAATACAGGCCGTCTCCGACCGCATAATCGGTATGTTTGTTCACCGCCGCCGCAGCGGGGCCGTAGGTATGATATAACGAAATACAGCTTTGAGAAATTAAATCGTATGTGTCAAGTAAAATATCATTCGGAGTTTCACCGAGTATAAGCCGCGCCCAACCGGAAAGATCGCCCGGCATTTTCTCGCCGGTCAGCGCCGCGCCGCCCAGGGTTATGTTCCGCCCATTCAGCGATAGAGTCAGCATATCACCACCCCGCTCCAATGGAAATCATGGAGCCGCCGTTTTCCATGTATGCTAACCGGCTTTCAAGATCATCTATAATTTTTCTGATTTTAATCAGTTCTTCCACATCGTAACTGGTCGCGTTTCGTGAGCCGCCGCCTGAACTGATCGCGTATGACTTTGCCGGGGATTTTTCGATTTTTTCCCGGAGGGTTTTTTCAAGCCCCCGGTAGTAGGTTAGGTCTTCCTGAATCTGGGCAATAGTCAAGGCACTTTACTCCCTTTTATGAGAGCTAAAGGGAACCAAACTTTAGCCTTTATTTATTTTTACCGCTTTTTGAAAAATTTGTCAAGCGGGTTTTCAGAGCCAGCCGTTTAGTATAGCGGGGGTATCAAAGAAAAACGCCTTGGGCCGTCCGCACGGATTTGAATGCACCACGCAGGGAACGCTTTTTTTTGATGTTGCGCGGATTATCGCCGCAAAAAAGCCAAAAGCATTTTTGCTTGAAAATGTAAAAAATCTGGTTTCCCATGATAAAGGTAACACATTCAAGGTAATAAAGGAAACTCTGGAAAAGGAACTGGAGTACCATATTTCATAAAGTAATTGATGGACAGCATTTTGTTCCGCAACACCGGGAACGCATAATTATTTTGGGTTTCCGTGAAAAGCCGGATCATGATCCATTTGATGATTTGGTTTTGCCGGGAAAGGGCGCAATAAAACTTTCCTCAATTCTTCACCCGGAAGACGGAACGGAAAAAGCGGAAGAACCCTATACTACTGCGGAAAAAGCAATGGTAAACCCTAAATATACATTAACCTCCCACCTCTGGGAGTATCTGCAAAAATATGCTGAAAAACACAGAAAAGCCGGAAACGGTTTTGGCTATGGACTGGTTTCCGGTAATGATGTGGCAAGAACACTTTCCGCTCGGTATTATAAAGACGGCTCTGAAATCCTGATAAGCCAGGGAAGCAAAAAACGCCCCAGAAGATTAACACCCAGAGAATGTGCCAGGCTTATGGGATTTGACGATAGTTACAAAATTCCGGTTAGTGATACCCAGGCATATCGCCAATTTGGAAACAGTGTTGTTGTTCCAATGATTGCGGAAGTGGCAAGGGTTCTTGTAAAAAATATAGCCCCGCAGCAAGAGTAATATACCATGCCCGACAAATGCAGTAAAGAAACCCGAAGCCGTATGATGTCGGGTATAAAAAACAGGAACACAAAACCCGAAATAATGATTAGGCATGAACTGTTCAGGAATGGATTTAGATACAGACTACATAACGGGAAACTGCCCGGCAAGCCCGATATGGTATTCAGAAAATACAATGCGATTATTTTTATAAGCGTAAATCACATTATCGGGAATTTGCCCTAATTGATACAACTCAAAAGGTTCTTTCCCTTTATTATCTCGCAGTTTTGGCCTCTGCATGAAGAGCCTCCTTTAATACAGCTTTTATCACATTCACAGGAACAGCGTTACCTGCTTGTTTTCGTGTTTGACTATCATTACAAACAATCTTAAACGAATCTGGAAAACCTTGTAAGCGTAACATTTCACGGGGAGTTAATCTACGTACTCCATTTACAAGTAAGTAATTAAACGACGCTCCAGCCCGTAAAGCGCAAGAATAGGGATAACTAGATATATTGCCACTTTTGTTTTCATGCCATATACTAGGATTATATTCACTCTTATGTTGCATTTTTCTTTTTCTAATGATTCTTTCGCTTGCGAAAAATTTAGCGTCAATGGCATCATCGTTTTCCAAAACATCGTTCAAATCACCCTGCAAATGCGGATTTGGGAAAGAGAAGTCAACTGATGTATCAAAAAAACCTACAATAATTGTGCGCTCTCGCTTTTGAGGAAGCCCAAAATTCAATGCATTCAAAATACTTTTGTAGACTTTATAGTCTAAGTCTTCTAAGGTTTTTATAATAGTTTTTAACGTTTTACCTTTGTTATGCGTACTTAATTGCTTTACATTTTCAAGTACAAAAATTTTGGGTTTTTTTGCTTTTATTATGCGAGCAATTTCAAAAAACAATGTCCCTCTAATATCGTCAAATCCGAGTCTATTACCTATTATGCTAAATGGCTGGCAAGGAAAACCCGCAAGTAATACATCATGGTCAGGAATTTCTGATGCTTCTATTTGCGTTATATCATCGTGAGGAGCTAATTGATAATTTTCTGTATAGGCACGTTTTGCTTCGGCATCTATTTCGCTTGCAAAAACGCATTTTCCACCAAGAGCGTCCGCCGCCTGGTGAAAGCCGCCGATACCAGCAAATAGGTCAATGTAAGTAAATTTCATTCCCCTACCCATTAAGGTCATTATACCATCTCTAGCCCAAAAATCAACGTCCAAAACTCCGATTTTCCGCCTCGTAACTTCGCCTTCGCTGTCCTGAACCCCGATTTTACGGCTTTTAACTTCAATGTCCATGTTTTGAACTGGATTTTTAAAGTTTCTAGCCTCAAAATCCGAGTTTTGACCCCCGAATTCCGAGTTCTGAACTCCATTTTTGGAGTTATTAACTCCGAATTCCCTGTTCCGAACTCCAAAATCGGTGCTTTTACCTCCGATTGCCTATTTATGAAGTCCATGTTAGGATTCCATTTCCGTCTCTCCGGTTTTGCGCTTACCGCCGGGGAAGCGGGTTTTCAGTTCCTCGTAGACCGCCTTTGCGCCGGGGATGTCCTGCGCCGCCGCCATTTTGACCGACTTGTAAAACACGAGAGCGGCTTGGTAGGCTTCGCTTCCGGCGGCCATTTCTGTATCGCCGATGCCTTCTTCCAACTGCAAAACGGCGTTATGAAGCGTCCAAAGCCCATGCGCGTCCGCAAAATCCGTCCCAAAAGCCGCAATTCCGAGGTAGGGCGGGACTAAATTCGGGTTTTGTTTGGCAAAATCGTAGGCTTTTTCCACAAAACCGATGGTTTTTTCGCCCATTTTGGGCATTCCCTGCCGTTCCGCCGGGGTCAACGCCAGCAAATAGGGGGTTAAAAGCGTCAAAACCTCGCCAATTTTGGTCTGCGCCTCTGTTAAAACGTCCTGCGGTATCGCCTGAACATGGGTGTTTTCTTTCATAACATCTCCTTCAAAACAAGATAAGGTAGTATAGCATACGGGAATGATTTGAACAAGGGGAAGCTTTATAGAAGAAAATTTATACAGTTTCTTTATGTGTATGATTTTTATATACGAAGCGGCGGCACGGATGCCGCCTGCTACAGTAAACTTAGGGAAAAATTAATTTTGATTTACGGATTGTCTTTTGAAAAATATTTTATGCTATTATTATTATCAAAAATCTTAGGGCCATATTGCACATAACTCTATTTATCGGAACTTGAGCTTTTTTTATATGCGCTGGCCCTGAGCGATTTTTTAGCGGTTTTTTAATCGCTCAATACCCTATCGCGGAAGTCAAGCCAATCGTCTTCACTCCATAAATGATACCCGCAGATCATCGCGGCGGCGCGGCTGTATACAAAACAGTCTAAAACCTCGTTGCGCTCTACCAGCTTGTGCCAGCCGATTTTACCCTTTTCATCCTCTCCGTAATACTCACTGGCAAACTGCCGGAAAAACGTTTCATCAAAATTATCTGAAAAATGCACCGCGCCTTTACCATCCGGCTTGTCAATATATTCAAAAATCTCGTCTTTAATTGCCCCCACATCGGCAAGATAAAACATGCAGCCGTATGTCTTATTGGTCTTCGCCGTGAGCGTAAAACCGGCGCTCTTGCCCTCTTCAATGCCCTTGATAGGCACAAAATAATCAGCGTGAAGGGATGCAAACAGTATCGCCGCGTTAACTTCGCTGCGCAGTTCGGGATTATCAAGCGTGGGATCGCGGCTAGGGTTGTAACTGGTATCTATAGCTATTTTGGCAATGTTCACTTCCAGATTATCCAGTTTTATTATTTTATACGGCCGTGATACATACGCCAGCAGGTTCACCCATGCGGAACTATGAATGTCGGCGGTCTGTCCAAAAAAAACCTGATGATCAAATACCCACGCTTCCATGCCCGGCCCCCAGGCGGTCAACACCAATTCGATGCGGTTCTTATGCACATCCGCGCCGCCGGTGATCGTGAATGAGTCCGCGGGCGGCTCCCCTATGGGATAGTTTTCAGCGCGGGCTTTTAATTCATCCCATAATATCAGCCGCCGGTCGCTCACCGGATGCAGCCCTTCATTCGTTATGGTAAAGTTCCGCATCGATTGAAAATTTTTTCCCATGTCCGTTTTTAAATAATCACTGATGATATTTTCCCAACTGGTCATTGGACTCATCATTGCCGATATATGATAACTGCGATCCCGTATGTCATTTGCTTTTGATTGCGCTTCCCATTTTGCTAAACCGCCCAGCCCCTCGCAGAGCATGAAAGCGTTTTTTTCGTGTTCATAAAAATCTTCCCCGCAGTGTTTGCATTTATACCGTTCACTGCCGCTCACGAGCGAACCTTTACCGCGCTTATCAAAATCGTAGTCTCCGTATAATCCATATTCCCGCTGGTGCATGAACTCTAAATACTGAAAACCGCCGCAGCGGGGGCAGGGTATCATATACTCCCGCCGGTCGCCTGAATGAAACGCCCGCGCTATACGGTCGTTTCCGGCGGCAGTCGGTGTTGATATTTTAACTATTTTTAAATCCCGTATCGTTTTTCCACGCGCCTCTATTATCGTTTCAGGGTCTCCCTGATCCGCCAATTCAGACGGCGCTTCTACTATCTCATCCATGATTATTAAATCCCATGAAAACGATTTTAATTTTGATATGGCATTGTAGCTGGTCATTAAAAAACGCCTGCCCGCAAACATCTCTTTATATAAAATCGTATCACCGGATTTTCTTTGATCATCACGTTTCGTAATCGGTTTTATCAATTCTGATAATCCGCAAAAATCTATAAGCAAATCTATAGCGCCGCGGCTGCGAAGTTTTGCCATGTCCAAATCTGAAATTACATATAATATATTATGCAAGCCATATTTAATACTATGTCCAATAACATTCTCTACTCCCGTTGTCGCGCCTGATTGCGTAGACTTCATTATTGATGTAATACGATTATCATTGTCTGGGTGAAGATTTTCCTGTATTTCCAAAAGATACGGCATAAATTCAGGCCGCCACATTCCTGGGCGCTCCGTGCTTCCAGCCGGTAAATAACGGTTCTCCTGCGCCCATGTTTGTATTGACGGAATTGAAGGATCAATAGAGAGAGCGCGGGCAAAGCCGATTATTTTTTCTATGGTGTTAGACGCTATTTTATCTTGTACTGTCTTCATTGCTGCCGGTGTCATTTTTCATTTCTTCCTCAAGCCCTTTAATGGCATTTGAAAAACATATCCCTAATTCTATTATTATCGCCTTCTCCGCGTCTTTATCCTTTCCGGCGGCATATAATCGTTTTACATCGGGAGAAACTTTTTTCACGGCGGCAAAACAATCGGCTATCCCACGCTGAAAAAACGAAAAATAATACCGCATTAACTGTACATCTATATATTTTCCCAGCATTGCCTTTGTTTTCATTTCCTCCTGCTCGGCTTTTAACCGCTTTATTTTTGCCATTGACTCTTCAACTTCCATGTGCAGGTTTGCCCGCTGTTTCTTAATATCGTTTTCTATTTCTATTTTTTTGGCGCGGGCTTTTTCTACCTTCTTTTTTGTTTCAAGCAATTCAGTATCATACTGCGGCGCTTTTAAATGCTGATACAAAAACTTCATCATAGCGGGATTTTTGTTTTTTACACCAGCGTCTACTATTGCCCGCATAAGCGCTTCATCACCGCTTACATTGTCTATAACATTGCCATTTTTATCGACAAGCCGAGCGCCGGACTCTGAAAGTATATCCTCAAGATTTTTTTTGCGCGGCCTGCCGGTTTTGTTTATGCGGGGATCGCCTTTTTCAAATTTCATTTTTTTTTACAATGTCGAAATGCGACATTTTAGCCCCCGCTTCTTGAATTCATAATATAACGTCTCCGCCTCGTCTTCACCGGCGCACTCAATAATCAATTCCGTTTTCTCTTTATAGTCAACTTCAACTGATTCGGCGTTAGGCTCTATCCTAATATCCGGCAGCGATAATTCTTCCATGTTAATTTCTATACCGGCGGTAAATTCTACAAACCCTTCCTGCGATATTTTTCCAAAACGGGAATCACACTCAAGTAATAATTGTTTCGCTTCCGTCTTGTTCTTTGCGTCTATAAATACCACCGGCACAGGCGGAATAATCCATCCTTCACTTTCCAATTTTTCATAAGCAAGTAACCGCCCATGCGTATCAATAGCGTAAATCTCTTTCCCAATACGGGAAACAAACGAGGGAAAACGGATGCCCCGCTTTTTGATAAGATTACAGATTTTTTGAATGTCTTCCGTCGTACGCTTTTTATAATTGCCCTGAAGCGGCTTTATATCCCGCCAAAGCAGCCGGTCGGCGGTTTTACAGTGTACGCCGATTTCGTTACCGGCTGTTGCGCCTGATTTTTTTCGTGCTGATCCCATGTCCCTTATACCTCCCGGCATTATTTTTTCAGTATAACACTTTTTAATAAAATTATCAAATATCGGTTTGTTTCACATCCTGTGCCGGCTTCTTGCGGGGGCGGGGCTTTTTTGCATTAACGCGACAAGCGGCGGTCTTTTTCTCACTGCTCACCGCTCCGCCTTTTTTCCCCATAACAGCAGCGGCGGCAGTTACACCATCAAGCTCATGCTCAACCGCCCGATTCAAAAACTTTCGGCAATCAGGGTTTTCTTTGGGAATACGAGCCGCTAAATCCTGCCGTAAGAGAAAATTGATGCGTTCACTTTTTGGAAACATAATTTGTGCCATTATTTATAATAGCCTTTCAATATCTGTAGGATCAAGCGGATAATCCCAGAGAAAAAGCTGACCACGCGCCGGTATCCATTCTTTAAATTCACGGGGATTCTCTAATACCCAATGATAATGATCGGAAAACGCCCACTTGTTTTTTAACGGCTTTTCAGGCGGCAGACAGTCAACCAGATCAACCACGCCGATTATCATTCCTGACTCTGGGCTTTCAGGGTTTTTTGAAACATGAAGCAACAACGGCCCCCGGTAAGATGTTGCCCTACTGCGGTTCTCTATATTTTTGCCATCCCTCATTATATGCTGCGCCCAAGGGCTGCGGACTGTAAGCGCTTTAATATTTAACCTCCTAAAAAAGCCCCCTTACGGGGGCATTGCTTGTTAAGCGGCCTTTCGCCTTTTTTTATTATCGGCTTTTTTACAAGGCTTTTTAACAGCAGCGGGTTTTTCATTAGATTCAATGAGTTTCACTTCTGGAGTGATGTCCCTAAAATCGGGACCGGCGCTTACTTCGTCTACATTGTAACCATCAACCTTCATTGGCATTATGACTGCCATGAGATTACTCTTGACATTTACAAAGGTATACGCATTTTCAGTGTCGTTGAAATATACATCCCACTCACTGGCAAACTGCCGGAAAAACGTTTCATCAAAATTATCTGAAAAATGCACCGCGCCTTTACCATCCGGCTTGTCAATATATTAAAAAATCCCGTCTTTAAT
>LSQA01000040.1_pt1 | contig 28249 bp, 48 predicted proteins | sample 651271 | NCBI WGS metagenome assembly LSQA01 (sample SAMN04438314, study PRJNA306036) | termite gut metagenome | isolation source: viral DNA filtered from gut of termites from termite colony 3 | host: Coptotermes formosanus | place: USA: New Orleans, Cypress St. | collected 2013-06-21 | reverse complement strand
TAGGCGGCTGGCTTGATTTGAGCAGTCTGACAAGCATTCCCGAAGGTTTCAATCCAACGGTAGGCGGCTGGCTTGATTTGAGCAGTCTGACAAGCATTCCCGAAGGTTTCAATCCAACGGTAGGCGGCTGGCTTGATTTGAGCAGTCTGACAAGCATTCCCGAAGGTTTCAATCCAACGGTAGGCGGTGGGCTTGATTTGAGACGTCTGACAAGCATTCCCGAAGGTTTCAATCCAACGGTAGGCGGTGGGCTTGATTTGAGACGTCTGACAAGCATTCCCGAAGGTTTCAATCCAACGGTAGGCGGCTGGCTTGATTTGAGCAGTCTGACAAGCATTCCCGAAGGTTTCAATCCAACGGTAGGCAGCTGGCTTAAAACTAAAACCAAAGAAAAAAGAATAGGGAAGAATGTAAGCGTTGATGTTGCTATCGCCAAAGTTTGCCCTGAATTGGTATGGATGAAGGGAAAGTATATAAAAATTGATGGCATTTTTTGTGAAGTTTTGAATGAAAAGCATATTGAAGACAGTATTATCCGAAAATGTAGGAAAGTTCACGGGAAAAAATATTTTTTTGTTGTAACGGTAAACGGGATATCCGCGCATGGCGAAACAATAGAAAAAGCAAAAGAAGATTTGGTTTATAAAATTGCCGATAGGGATGCTACACCGTACGAACATTTAAAATTGACTGATAAAGTGAGCTTTGAAATTGCAATAAAGATGTATAGAACAATTACAGGAGCCTGCAAAGAAGGCTGCAAGCTATTTGTTGCAAGCCTTAAAGAAATAAAAGAGGAATATACAGTTGCTGAAATCCTGAAGATGACTGAAGGACAATGGGGAAACGCAACTATTAAAAAGTTTTTTAAGGCAGGGTAAAAATGCAAGAGATAAGAAACCAGCAAGACATATACCGCCGGCGAAAATTGACAAAATAAAAGAAACCCCTCCGGTAATGGACCATGGTAGAGTAACCATTGGCGACGCAGTAGGGTATTATGAACAACAAGGAGAAGGAAATGAATAAGCTTAACTTAAAACAAATTTTGAACAATGCCCAGGGTTAGATCACAGTCATTCCGGTAATACATTCGGCATGGCTTGCAGGCTGGCATTCCATTACCTGACTGACCATCAACATGTCATAGAAGAACACGGCGCTCTTGCCAATTTGGTAGGCGATGAAGAATACGAAGGCTCTGGGTATCGCAACATGCTCAAAGAAAAATATGCAAAAACAAAAGCAGAACCTAAAAAATAAGCAGGCAAAAATAAACTATACCGCGCCCGGCAGGACGATTCATTTCTTACCGGGCATAGGATAAAACACAATGCGTAGAGATTATAGAAATGTAGATTGGATATGGAGAGAACGGCAGAACAGATATCAACATGGCAGTAAATCGCTTTACAAAAAAATAAATGATGATGGTACTATATTGTATTATTCATACAGTACCTGTATAGCAAAAGTAATGAATGATCGTTTATTTTTAACAACTAACAGCCACTCAGTCACGACCGCAAGGCATAAAGGTATCGTTAAACGTGACGGTAAATATAGCACCTTAATGTCTATAACGCCTAATTCAGATCATTATAGTTCTTATATGGAAAATCTGAACGAAAGGGAAATAATGAATATTACCGTATTAGGAGATAAAAATGGCTAAGTCTACCAGAGATTTTTCAGAAGAAATAAAAGCACATAAACCAAAAGATAATGTTTGGAAGATGGCTGCCAAGCTTGTAAAACACTATATGCCATTAAATAAATCCGCGACCCTCTTAACTGCTGAATATGGAGATAAATATAAATATAATTACGAAAGACTGAAATGGATTCATCAACAGCATGATGAGAAGCGTGAAATTCGTAAGCCATTTAATTACAATGATGACCCATATCCTATCTGGAATCGGGGAAAAAAAGTTGTAAATTTACTGCTAATTACCTATCAAGATTAGGCAATAATATAGGCAAGCGGATATCTTGGTATGGGTCTCATGAAGTTAATCCGTCTCTGGATGATAATACCTTGTTTATTGTTGCCCATTACTTAACTCTGTCTATACCAACTTATGTGAATTTAATGAAAACGGGACATCTGTATAATAAGAATGGGATAAAAGCAAAGATAATACACAAGGATTACGACACATATCTTGTGATAAAACATAATCTGGCAAGGAGACAAAGCGTGAGAAGAAAAAGTAAAAAGCGTGTTACGCAAAAAGATATCATAGAAAAAGAAATGAGGTTAAAACATGGGAAATGGGATAAATTTACATTCATATCCAAGATGCTATGTTCTCGCAACCCACTTACACATATTGCATCGTTTATACAGCAGGAGTTTTACGATAAAAAAACAAGAAAAGATTATGACACCGCATATAAATATGTAAAGGCTGTAAGAGATATACAAAACGATAGAGATAGACGTAAAACAAGATATAAAGCAGCGCCTATGCTGAATAGAAAAGGCAAGGAATTATCGGAGGAGTATACGCATCAACTGGAATATAAAGTAAATGACAAGATAGAGGGTTTAGCCTACGAGAATAGATATAAAAGATTCCACTTTGATGTTAGCCGTAACTATAAACAAAAAGAAATCCTTAAAGACATAAATAGAGGATGGTCAAAAGGCGGAATACTATCTGTACATGCTGCCATCAATTTTATAAGGCATGGATATATTTATGCTGACAATAAGAACAAAATTTCTTTAAGAATGTATCCTGGCATAGTCAACAGTAGAAATGAACTATTCTTTGCTTTAACATATAAAGATAAAGAATATCTTGTTGAGTTCAAGGACAATGTTAACAAAAAAAACATAGAGAGCGAAATACTCAGAATCAATATGGGGTTAGGGAGGTTCCTAAATGATACACAAGGGAGATCTGATACTTAGGGCATCGCAAACCTATGAAAATATTACCAAGATTTGCGGAGACTTAATTATTAATAAAATTTCTAGCAAAAATTTTATAAAATTTAAGTTAAATAACCTAAAAGAAATAGATGGTACTGTTTCTATTTACGAATCAAGTATAGAGAATTTTCTAGGGTTAGATGCTCTTGTAGAAATAGGGAATTACTTCTCCATTGAAAAATGTTCTAAGCTAAAAAATTTTCAAGGGCTTGGTTCGCTAAAAAGAATAAACTCAAGCATATATGTTGAAACATGTAAAAACCTACAGTCATTTGAAGGGCTTGGGCAAATAGAGTCATTAATTGACAATGCGCAGTTTAACATTACAGATTGCCCAAATATAACGCTAGATGGCTTGCCCGATGATTTTGATTTTAATATTCTCTGCATACACGGCGAAAATAAAAAAATAGATTTCACGGGAAAGAATCTTCATGTAAAAATAAAGCTTGATGCAGACTTACCATATCGTATTATTGTAGCGCCGTTTCATGTTGCAGAAAAAGCAGAAGAGGGTATTCCTATACTGATACAAGGTACTGATATTGTGTATTGTAAAAATTCACCTGGTAATATATCTTCTCCGTATAAACAAACAAAAGAATATTCCCTATATAAAATGCCCCCAAGAATAATGGTACGAAGAAGTACGGTAATTGCATACAGCGATACTGACAGCAGTACCTCTGTGAAAGAAAAAGAACAGAATGCTATATACACCTTAGAAAATATGCTTATAAACAAAGCAATAAAAGGAGAGTTATAATGGGATTGCATGGATATGCGAGTAAGTTGACATTTTTTTCTGAAAAAGAAAGAAAAGAACTTAAGTTCCCGAAGGCATGTTCTATTAAAGCAGATAGAGTGGCCTATGTAAATGAGCGGTTAAGTCCAGGTTATATAATATCTATTATCTATTATATTCTTTTTGACATACTTGGCCATGATCCATACAGCAGTAACTTGTCAGATGAAATTGACATAGAACAGTTGAAAGAAGATGTGTATAAGCCACTGAAGGAATTTCGCAAGAAAAAACCTGCTGGCACTGCACTAAAAGAGTTTTTCGAGCCACCTGAAATTATGAATAACTTGGCGAATAGATATAACTATACTAGCTATGATAGCTACAAAGAAATGTCTCTGAAAGATAAAAAGGATCTCCTTGAGGAAATAGACCAATTTATTCATTTCTTTGAGAATGAGCTATCAAAAGAAGATAAAAAATCAAAATGCAGTATATTGTTTGAAATATGTTAAAAGGGAGGAACAATGCACAGCGAAAGATGGGTATATGTAGTATTGCAACATCAGCCAGATGAATACGACTCGGATGTCCCATTAGATGCATACACAGAAGAAGCAGACGCAATCAGGGAAGCAGCCAAATTAAATGTTGAATACGCGCACTGCAAAGAAGGATTTACCGATGTAAAAGGGTTTAAGCACTCTGATTGCGATAACAACTGTGCCGGATGCGACCATTATTATTATGTCAAATCAATAAGGTTGTGGGAGCATAAAAAAAGTAAATAAGAGGAGAATACATGCCAAACTGGACAGACACAGTGATACGGGTTATAGGTAAGCCACATAATTTACGGATATTTCAGAAGCATATTCATACCGGTGGAGGAAGTATTAGCGTTGGTAAAATATTATTATTTGATGCTAATATAGAAGATAAAGGCGACCGACTTATAATAAATGGCGGATGTCGATGGAGCATATCTCCTTTGATTGAAAAAGAAGGGCGAAATGTTGAAGAGAATTGTTATCCGACATTAAAAGAGTTAGCAAAAAAACTAAACCTTGATATATTAGTTAATTCAGAAGAATCCGGTATGGTGTTTCAAGAAGTGTATTGGACGGATGGAGAGAACGAGTTTCATCGTTCTGAAAGCTATGATGCGGAAGAAGATGATGACGGTAATTGTATAAGTTTTAAGGGTGGACTTCTTGGACCATGGAGTAGAGAATACACTGGTCCAGGGAAAGCATCAGATCTGGCAACAATAGAAAAAGAATACATAATCTAATCAAAAGGAGATACGCAATGGACTTATTTGGTAAAAAAGTAAAAGAGTTGCAAGAAAAATTGAGAGTAGCACTGAACGAAAAAACAGATGCAGAAGCAAGATTAATAGAAGCGGAAAGGGTAGCAAAGCAGGCAGAGCTGAAGGCAGAAACCGCAGAAAGGAATTATGTTGAGGCGGATGATGCAAGAAAAACCGCAGTAGCACGAGCAGAAGAAGCAGAGGCCAAGTTGGCCGAGTTAAAGGCTGAAGAAGAAAAACAAAGAGCAGAAGCAGAGGCGGCTGAAAAGGCTATGCAAATAGCGGGCGTAGATATGTCCGACGGAGTATGGGACAAAGGTAAAAGAACATTAAGGCTGCCCGAAACAATAAAAATTTTCAAGAAAAGTGGGCAAATATTTATAGCCCGTGACTTAACGCAGGAAATAATCAAAGACGAAACAAAGTTGGCCTATGTCATGCCGGGAGTATTCCATACAGGAAACTTGAAAAATCACTTAGTTTTACTTATTAAGGATATAACTACAGCCGGATATACGATGATAAACCCTAAAACAAGTTGTGTTGTAAAAGCTAAGTTCGTAGAAGAGAACTTTAATTTTGGGGACAAAGAATTCATAGAAGTCAATAAAAAAAGTGGCAACATTACAATAGACTATACTAACGGCGGAGCGATTATAGTTAAACTTGACGAGGAGTTTATCAAGAAATAATAGAGGATACTATATGCATAAGGAAGTGTGGGAGTTTATAAAAACAATACCTTCATTGACCATAACAAGATGCCGTCAGCACTTTAAAAAGAAAGCTGATATGGCATTTGCTATAGGCCAAGAAATAAATGAAAAACAAAAAGAGCGGCGGAAAAGGGCAGAAACGTCACAAATATCATTGAAGGAAAGATTTATTAAGTATTTAATAAAAAAAATAGATCTCAACTTCGAGAGGGATAAAGTATTAACTTTTGCTAATAAAGATGCCACAGTTTATCGAGACAATATGCCCGATGATACTATTATGGTATTAGTAAGAGAAGATTATTGTTATGGTGGAAGATATAGGAATAAATATAAGGCCTATTATTCCATAAATATTTATGGCAAAAATCTCAAATTTCTTACTCGTTTAGCTAATGATTATTCGGATGGTATTTTTAAAACTGATGATGCTATTTATCTATTTGGTTCTTATGCCTGCGATAAATTTTGCATCTTCCAGAACGGAGATAAAAAATATCTTATCCCATACAATCGGCGGGATGATCGGCAATGGATACTTAACCAAACGATCCTCGGGCAGCTATCAGATGCAGATAAAATGATTAAGAACCACATAAGTAAAACAAGAAAAAGGAGAAAATAATATGTCAAGCAAAATACTCAAAGGAACAATCACAAGTATCGCAGAGGGCGATCCGCGCAGCGCAACCGTTAGAGTAGATGATTTTAATATGTATACGGTATATGTAGAAAAAGCGGCGCTAATAAACGATTTGGTTATGTTTTCTAAACGAGGAAATGACCTTGTTCAGGTTGATTTATTGGGCAAAGAATTAATAGATTTGCCGATAAAAAAAACACAAACAAAAAAAATAAACACAAAGAAAGACATTCCCATTATAAAAAAGCAGAAAAATAAAACGCCGGCAAAATCGGCCATACAGGTTGCCAAAGATAAACTTAAACGCGAGTATGAAGCGAAGTTAAAAAAGCTTAACGCACGTGAAGAAGTAGAAAAAAATAAACGCGAGCAAAAAGAGCGGATAAAAACAATTGATTCGGAAATGAAAAAGCTTGCAGCGGAAAGGAAACAACTTCTCAAAAAGAAGTAAGGGAGCTAATATGGTTAAACGTATGGACGGGGAATCCGCCTTTCGGAATATGGCAGAAGATACCAACGCAGACTTTCAGAAGTTCTTACAAAAAACAAAGCATTCAAAAAAGGTATCAAATAAAAAATTGATTCTTAGTGGCGTCAATAAAAAAAACAAATAAGAGGAAATATTAAATGAAAAACATGAAAATGGCAATCGAATCAGCATTAGCATTAAAAAAATCGGGACTATTCTTGGGCGATTCCGGAATAGGAAAAAGCGCAATCGTAAAAGCTATTTGCGCAGAAAAGAAAATAGGATGCAAGGTTGTTTCTCTCGCATCAATGTCTGCTGAAGACTTGTCTGGGTATCCTAAGATCGTGATGGATAAGATGAAATTTTTCCATAGCGATCAATTTCCTACAGAGGAAGATGGTCCAGAGGGTATCTTGTTTTTTGACGAAGCAAATCAGGCAACGCCCGATGTTTTAAATGCACTTTATTCTTTTGTCCACAGCGAAACTAAAGCACATAACGGATATAAAATACCAGAAGGCTGGATTGTTGTAATAGCAGGAAATGAAATGGATGATGACAATAACTCCATTGATTTGCCAAGACCTTTGATCCAGCGCTGCGCTTTCAATCTCATTGTTGAAGCCGATTTTGAGTTTTGGAAAAAGAATTTTGCCGATAAACCTAAAAAGGGAAACAAAGAAGGCACCCCGAATATCTGTGCGCATGTAATGGCTTATCTAATGGAAAACAAGTCGGCTTTTGCCCCGCATGATAAAATTGCAGGCGAAAAAGTAAAACCGTCCCCGCGCGGCTGGACTTATGTATCTGAGCTGTACGAAGCCGGCATTCATGATGAAGTTATATTCGCCGGCATTATAGGAAAGACGGAGGCAATAAGATTTGCTACTTTTTCAGAGAAAGCAGATAAAATACTGCAAGAAATACGCGCCAAAGTTAATAAAGGCGCAGATATTTCTGGGTATAATGTAGGCCTCTTGTATGCCGCACTTGAAAGCTTTAAATCATTCAGAGAGATTGAAAAGAGCTATTATACAATCAAGGACTTGGAAGTTCAGCAGTGTATTGCCAAGCACTTTCAAGAAAACGACAAATGCGGTGATGATTTTTATAAACTTGTTGATTATCTAAATCGCAGAGACAAACAAGAAAAAGCTGAAGAGTTAACGTCAAAAACAAAGAAAACAAAATAAGCCGGAGGACATAATGGCAAACCTAAAGAATAGGGAAATCCGACAAGCAATACGCAATTTGATAACATCACCTACTGGCTTTATCTTCGCGCGTATTGCATTGACGCTCGGTGTTGAAGAGTCAAAGCATAAACACTTTGCCGCTACCGATGGCAGAAAAATATATATAGGTGAAGAGTTTGAAAACATAGATATGATAATAGCACATGAAGCTATGCATATAATCCAGGACGTATTTCAAAGGGTTGGCGATAGAGATATATTTCTTTGGAATCTTGCAACAGATTACGCAATAAACGGGCTCTTACATAAATGTGCATTTACGCTTGAAAAAGGATGCATGTATGACCCGCAGTTTGATAATATGTCTTCAGAACAGATATATAGGGAATTGCTTGACGCTGCCAAGTCAAACTCTAATCGTAAATTTCAAACATTCGGAGGCGGAACAATAAGATTTGGAGAAGATGAAGGTGCCGCATCGCAAGAGGTTGCTAACAACCCTTGTAAAACGGACGCATCTAAGTTTACAGAGGGAATGACTGATGAGGAAAAGGCGGAAGTCAAAAAGAGCGTTTGCGATGCCATTGCAAGCGCCTCAAGCGATAATGCCACAAAGAGATTATTACAAGATTTTATAATAGAAAAAAAACCTTTTGATTGGAGAAGATTATTACGCAAAAAACTAGATATCTCTATCAAAAAGAAGCCAACTATTATGAGGCCAAATAAGCGTAATGATCTTATACGCGGAAAGCGGAGAGATAAAGAAATCAAACGTGTCGGTATTTATATAGATACGTCAGGGTCAATTTCATTTGACCAAATAAAAGAAGTTATCGGATACATAGCGACACTTCCTTGCGAAGCCAAAATTAAAACATTCAGCGATGAAATTGCTGATACGCATTTCAATCTTAAAGAACGTAAAGACTTAAAAGGATTGCAAGAGCATGTCAGAAAAGCCTATTCCGGAGGGACATGCATATTCAAAGTCCCTGCGGATGCCGTTAAAGAGCGTTTTAATGCGTGTGTTATGTTTACTGATGGATATGATAGCGGAGATGGCACTGATTCTGCTAAATTTAAAAGGGGAATAGTAGCATTTGTAAATGGCGATGAGCAGTTTGCAAAAAAATGGGCAACCAAAGTTACAGTTGTTCCCTTTGGCAAAAAAGGAGATTTATAATGTTACTAAACATTAAAGACATTAAATTATGCAAACAATCATACGAAACAGTCCCAGAGTTTATAAAAGATATTGGAAAACTAAATATTTCTTTTAGCTCTGGGCTTAATGTCATTTGCGGCTCTAATGGCTCCGGCAAATCAACAATTATAAATTGCATAAAGCACCATCTCGGGATTGGTAAAGTTTCATACAGTGCTGATTCCGTAGCACGAACTAACCATGCGAAAGACAACGGCGAGCATAAAAATAAATATAAAATAGAGCTTGACCGTGATCCTCAAGATGTATTTGGTGTTGATGGCAATGCTTTTTTTGAAAATGACACGTCAAAAAACCATACTTCATTTTATGCCGCTGGTATTGATGGAATGGTGATTGCATTTACAAAGCAATCGCTTTCAGCTGCACAAGGCAAGATGTATGCTCAGCAAATGCTTTTAGAATACTTTAATAAGAATATGATTCAAAAGCATCAAAAGTATGTTTTATTGTTTGATGAGCCTACTCTTTCAATGGAGCCGGCAATAGAACGACAGTTTTTCAAATACATGAAAGACTGGGGGCAGGTAATGCAAATAATAGTTGCAACAAATTCCCCCTTCTGTTACCACATACCAGACGTTAACTATATTGAGGTTGAGAAGGGCTTTATACAAAAGCAAGAAGAGTTTTTGCATAAAATAAGCCTTGAATATGAACGCAATCATCCTAAGCCTGAATTAAAAGTATGTATTCATGCCAACAAACATAATATCTGTGAATGCGCAGGTGATTTTGCAGAAAAGCCATGCGTAATAGACTTCGGAGGAACTTGTGATGCATACGAACCAAAAGAAGGAGATTAATAATGAAAATACTGGAAAGAATAATTGAAAGAATCAATGCTCTGCCAGAAACAAAGACAAAAGATAGACCAGGGCTTATAAAGTATTTAAAAGAAAGCGATTTTGCTGTTGCTCCGGCAAGTAGCAAAAGTTACTGGAATTATCCAGGAGGCTTAATAAGGTATACAACCCAAACAATAAGATCGCTTGAAGCGTTAAATAAGCTCAACAAAGTTCCATATCCGGAAGAAACAATTACAATTGTAGGGCTTTTGTTTGGTATCGGGAAAGCTAACTTTTATGAAATTTCACCTTTACCTGCATGGCCAAGCAAGCTTATAAAGATTGAACAAGCGTATAAGGAACGGTTAAAGGGGTTTACTAACGATAGCGAAGAATACCAGCGCCTCGAAAGCTTCAGAGCCATGAAGGAAAATATATCCATGGCTTTTGCTGACCAGATTATAGATAAGATGGAAAAAGATAAGTCTTTTATTCCAGATATCAACAAGGAGCAGAAAAATGAAAAAATCATGTATGCAGTAAGAAAAGACTCAAAATTATTATCTCGCCCGGAAATTAGTTTAGATATTCTCCATAAATATCTATTGTTATCCGAGGAGGAGTCTTATGCCATACGTTACTATAACTCTCTGCGTGACGACGAAAAAGAGTCAATTGAATTTAGGCTTGTAACCCAACGATATAGATTGGTTAATATGCTTATAGCGGCAAGTTGGGATGCATTCTCAAAAGGAGACATAAGATGAGTAAGGAAGAAGAAAAAAAAGAAAAGCCTATGGAGTTTAGCGAAGAAAAATATGAAGCATTAATAGCCATGAAAGGCTTTGAACTTTCCAAACGCTATTATATTCATTTTACTGGAGCTGAAAGCCTGCAAGACATAAATAAAAAGATGGCTATGTGTACGAGAAACCTTCAAGAAATAGATTGGGTACTCGGAGAACTAGTAAATGCTGAAACATTCGCCAAGGATGCACTCAAGGCGGCTGAACAAAATGTAGACATGAAATCCAGCGGACACTTTATACAGATAGTCAATGATTCGCAGGCTGGCGGCAAAAGAGCGACCGACGCTTATGCAAGCGCAAAAGTTAAAGATGCAACTAAAGACAGCGATCAGTTTAAAGAACTGACAAATGCCAGGGCGGATTACTTGATATGTAAATCAAGGCTCCTGCGCTGGGAAAGACTTCACAGTCAGATAGATTTCATATATGAGGCACTGAAGTCTGCCGGCATACATTATATGTCGGAATCAAAAATAACAAGAGATGGTCACGGAGGAGGGTACAGTAAATGAACCGTAAGCGTATAAGGGAAAACATAAACAAAAAATTTGAAGCGTGGATAGAAAGCATAGATAATGACGAAGTAAAAGATGCCATAAAAAAAGATGCATTAGTTTCCGGCGGCGCAATAGTAGATTTATTGCAGAGTCAAACACCAAAAGATTATGACGTGTATTTTCGCACAAAAGAATCGCTTCTGAAGGTAGCTGAATACTATGCGGCAAAATGGAATAGTGATGAGGACAAGACAAAAGTCACTGTTATGGATCTATCCAAATTTCAGCCGCTGTCAGAAGAAGAGGCTAATGCTAAGTTTGCCACTTGTGGGGATGACGCAGATGACAGCGACCCATATATTGCCTTAAGGGCAATAGTAGGGCATCTGTACGGACAAGATAGGGTTTATGCAAGGGTTCATGGGGTAAACTCGAATGTAACTGACCCTAATGTTGTTGATGAATATACGGATGATGCTTCTGAACAGGAGACAAAACCAAAGAAAGAGGATTTGTTCAAACCTATATATTGGTCGCCCAATGCATTAACATTATCAGGAAAAATACAGATTGTATTACGCTTCCACGGCGAGATAGAGAAGATACATGAAAACTACGACTTCGTTCATTGCACATGCTCTTTTGATTATTTTAATCGCAAAGTAACATTGCCAGCAAACGCACTTGAAAGCATCATAAACAAAGAACTTATCTATACAGGTTCTAAGTATCCGCTATGCTCTATATTCAGAACAAGGAAATTTCTTAAACGCGGCTGGATAATTAACGCCGGACAATATGTAAAGATGGCTGTACAGCTAAATGACTTGGATCTTACTGATTACTATACGCTTAGCGAACAGCTTGTTGGTGTAGATTCTTTACACTTTCTTGGCTTATTAGATGCTATCAAACAAGGAAAAGAAAACAACGAAATGATAGATAGTGCATATCTCATGAGGCTGGTAGATAATATATTCGGGCGGGAGTAATTATGAAAAGATTTTATAAAACTAATGTTGATATCCGCTCCAAGAAATCAATGATAGAGTTTCTATCTGGACATTTTAGATATGACACAATGAGTTCTTGGAATGCCTCAAAAGTTGTTTGCATAAATTAAGGAGAACTACATGCCGAATAAAAAAAAGAAAGGTACCGTTGAGATTGGTTGCTATTGGGATTTTGGATTCAGGCTTGATTTTACCGGGAAATCCGATGAGTTAATTGAAGCCTTAGAAGAGGCTGGCGCAGAAATAGTGGACAATTCGGGAGATGGTTTCATGAGAGTCTATGTCCCCCACGGCACCAATGCAACCAATCATACTGAGGCTAAAAACTTACTAGCAAAGGCTATTAAGAAAGCAGGATTTAAAGTAACACAGGAGATGCCATGAGTAAAAATACACAATGGTGCGATTTCTGTACTGTAAATAAGGCAAAGCATACGACGCGCGACCTTTACCATATCTGCGATAAGTGTATGAAAGAAGAAGCCAAACAATATATGAAGGAGAAAAAAAATGGGAAAATGGATAGTCGCCGGCGATCCGCACGCACAATTATTAACCCCAGTCTCAAGAACTGAAAAAGACTTCTTTAAAGAAGTTGTACTTGATAAGTTTTCGCAGATCAGAAAAATAGCGGATAAACATAAAGCGGGGATAATAGATTTAGGAGATTTTTTTAGCAAAGCTCGTGGCGGCATTGAGTTGATGCATAGAGGAATCAATGAGGCATTAAGACTGAAAGATGGCGATGTCTATGACCTTCCAGGAAACCATACATCTAATGACACAGCAGGCGATCTTTCAGACACAAGCTTAGATGTCATGATAGCACTAGGTTTAAAAACCAATTGCCCCATAAAAAATGCAGACTGGTTTCCATATCATTTACGCGAACAGTTTAAAACTAAAAGTCAGGATAAAAACAATAAGGCAAGAATAGCTTTTATTCATGACTATGTAGTTCCGTATACAAATAAAACCAAGTATCTAGTCAGCGAAGATTTGAAAGAATGCGTCTATGATATTGTGTTTGCCGGGCATTACCATATTCCCTATGATGTTCAGGTAGGCAAGACTAGGTACATTAATCCCGGAGCAATGATTCGTTTAACTTCTGACCCAGCGGATATGAATAGGTCAGTTCAGGTTGTTTTATTTGATGACCAAACATTAGAGGTTGAATTTATACCGCTCGAAGTATCTCCGGTTAATATTGCATTTGATTTAACTAAAAAAATAGAAACAATGCAAAAAGAAGAAATGGGCGCCAAGTTCACTGAAGAACTTAACGCAGTCCGCGCAAAACTAAATAACGAAAATGATGTTTGGGAAATCATTGAAGCCAAGCTTGCGAAAACTAAAATAGAGAACGAGGTCGAATATAATACTATCATGAAGTTTTTAAGAGAGGTATAGCATGAAAAAGTCCTATAAAAATGTAGACTCATTTATGACAGATATGGTATGGAATAATGAGTCTATAGCCGGAGCTGGAGATGAATTTGATTTCAAAGCAATAGCGAAAAAACGGAAACAAATATTTCGTTTTTGGCAAAGTAGAGTATCTCAAGGGCAAAATGAGTGGGATGCTGCTGAAGCGGCTGTAAGACATGTTGTAGGCCCGCTATGAAGAGAGCTGAATAAAATAACTACAAATATTAAAGAGGATAAGACGAAATGAAAATCATAGGAACAATAAACGTAGGCAAAAAAATATTTATAAGCGACCCTTGCTATGAGATAGGTACATGGTGCCAGTCTGAAAGGCCATGCAAACCAGGCTTATATCATGTCCTAATGGAGTTGAAAGATGACAAGGCTTGGGGTATTCGCGTGAACAGACTTATGATAGTTCATGAGACAAAATCCAGAAACTGCAAACCACCTATATTCCAAAAAGAGCCTATAGCAGATATAGGTGTAGATGCCGGTCTTGCTGGGTTTTATGATGCAAGATATTTTAAAAAAACGCATATAAATAAAGATGCTCTTGATCCGTGGTACACAGAATTTGTAACTGGACACACTGGCATAGGTGACGAAAATTATAAATTCTGCGAAGATAAGGGCGTATTTTCATCATCAGGTATTGGAGATGGAAGCTATGATGTTTATTCAACAAAAGAAAATGATGCATTCATGATTGATTATGCAGTCTAAGGAGATAGCTATGATAAAAATTTATACGGATGGTGGCTGCAAACCAAACCCTGGACAGGGTGGGTGGGCATTCATCGTAATAGATGGATTTAAGCGTTACATCCGTTCCGGATACGAAAAAGATACAACAAATAACAGGATGGAATTGTTGGCTGCAATTGAGGCGTTGAAGACAATAATAGAACATCCGCAGTGGAAAAATAAAATAGACCGCGATAAGATAAGTGTATATTCAGATAGCGAATATCTTATCAACGGAAGCAAGAAATATGATAAATGGCTTTTGCTTACTAAAACAAAAAACAATGTGTTAACTAACGCTGATCTTTGGACTATGTTCAAGGCATATCAGGATATAGTCAATGCGGACTTTGTTAAAGTAGAGGGGCATAGCAATGATAAGTACAACAATCTCTGCGACAAAGAAGTTGGCATCGCCATTGCAAGAAAAAAGAATACAACTTTAAGGAGAATTTAATGAATGAGTTCCGGAGATACTTAGATAAATGGAGCGAGGATAATAGCAATAGCTGTAAATCATTTACCTATGGCGCTTGCCTATATTAACGAACATTATTAAGAGGCATAATATGGGAACAAATAAAACTGTGTTTGAACTGTGTCCTCATTGTGATACAGAAGTTAAACTCCATGCAATAAAAAAAATGCGACAAAAATGCCCTTCATGTGGGATACCAATAAGGGCATGTTCTATATGTAAGCCAAATCATATTTGTGACTGCGACACAAATGGCGAAGGAACATTGTCTATTAGGAGACAGTATGATAAAACGTATAAAACTAACGTATGAATGCCATAAAGATAGAGAAATTGAATTCAAGGATGGATTCAATGTCATTATGGGTTCAAGCGATTCCGGGAAAAGCGCAATACTTCGTGCCATATTTGATCTGTATGATGGCACGATTCCAACAGATGCAGTGCCGCGCGGAACAAAAGATGCTTATGTTATGGCGGAATTTGTTGATAATGGCAAAGCTCAGGTTGCTATTATACAAAGGCAAGGTGTTACATCGGGATTAACCGTAAGCAATAAATGGGAACTGCCGGATAAACCAAGCAAGGAGCGCGTGTCTGGTAATATCCCATTAGAATATCAGCAAGTAGTAGGGCAACATAATCTCGTGTTATCAAACGAAGACGCTGTTGATGTGACAAATATCCAACAATTTTCTCCTATGTTTTTTATAGAACATTCGGACGGCGATAGATTAAAGATTGCCAATGTAGTATTCGGACTACCGAAAATAGACGCCATGATAACAAGAACTGAAACTGTTATTAAGGTAAAAAAATCGGCGATAAAAACTATGTCCGATGAAAAAGAGTCATGGGAAAATAAGATAGCAGCCCTTGAACATAACTTTAAAAAAAAGAAGGCTTTGCTATCGCTATCAGAATCAATAGTGAAGAAAATCCAAACTCATAATGATGTTTTAAAAAATCTTAATGTCATTAGCGTTGAATTGGAAAGCACAAGCACAAAAGTAAATGTTCTTCAAGCGAATATAAAAATAATGAGTAAGGGAATAGATATTAAACCTAAGCTGAAGCAATCCTTAGAAACACTAGAAGGGTTGCGTGATATCGCAGAAGAATATACCCGTGTAGAAAATCAAATGAATGTACTATGGGAAAACAAGCAAAAGCTAAGTGCCTTCGGAGCAATCAAGGATAAGCTTATTGAGCCTATTAAAGAGTTGGAAGTTTTAAAGGGCATCAAACAAAAGATTTCAGAAATCAATCCCAAGATACAAACGGCTAAAGATAAGATCGACAAGATGGATGGATTCCTTTATGTAAAGTCAGCACTTAAGCCAGCAATTGACGAGTTGGAAAAGCTTGTCGCCGAAAAAGAAAATCTAAAAAATACTTGGGCAAACGTCACAAACACCAAGAAAAAACTTGAACTTATAACAAACGAGCTTCTTGCCCTAAAAGAGAAAAAGAAAGAGTTGTTAAATGAAACAGATGTCTGCCCATTATGCGGCAAATAAAAGGAGAAACAAATATGGAAAGGCCATCAGTATTTGAAAACAGCATAGGAAACGATAATAAGCAAGCACAGGAGATAGTCAATACAATATTTGACGATTTGCTCGACCGGAGAGGTATGCGGCAAGAAATAGAAGCTTGCGATGATGACGTTCTGGATGAAATGTTATAACCTTAACAAATAAAGTCGCCGCAATCTTAGAAAAGAAATAAAGGAGATTAAAATGGCAAATACAGATTTACTTGAAAGAGCAAAAGAAATAGTATCTGAAATAGAAGCTAAGGAAAAATCATTAGAGTCTACAAAAACGGAACTAATACAAAACGAAACTCTCTTCGGAGAGATTAAAAAGAGGCTGAAGAATGAATACCAAATCAACGACTCTAAAGAACTCGCCGCAAGGATTGCAGAAAAAGAAGAAGAAATCAAATCCGGTATCCAAGAATACGAAGAAGCCATTAAAGAGAGCGAATCCGCGTGACGAATGGTGTTTAAGTGTTTATATAGTCAAAGCTCTTTATAAGGAGCTTATAAAACAGTATGGCGACGCGGTTGGCGAAGGAGCTGTTATAAATCCCAATTGTGAAACAGTAGAATATATAAACAATATCTAAACTAAGGAGGATGTCAAGATGACGATTGATGAAGTGTTAAAAAAACATGAACAAATCAGAAATGAATCCAGCCTTGCGGACGCTACATTAATATCAGCAAAATCTGAAATAGCCAAATTAACTGCTACAATATCAGAAACAAAAAAAGAACTTGATATTGCAGAAAAATCAATGGCATTGCTCCTCAATATCGTAGAAGATACGCGCGGGAAAGCATTACGGTTTATGGAGAGCATAGTAAACGAAGCTTTAAAAGAGATATTTGTAGATAAAAAAGTAGAGATCAAACTTGAGTACGATGCATCTGGGGCAAGAAAAAGAATCAATATATCTGTAATAGAAAACGGAGAAGAGTTTAAACTCAAACGAAGAGGCGGAGGCTTAAGACAGGTAGTATCATTTGGCTTGCTGGTTGTTGTTCGTTATTTAGCCGGCATTAAGACTCCTATATGCCTTGATGAAAGCCTCAACGCAATAAATAGCTTTGACTCAGAAAATGATTCAAATCAGTACACGGTTAACACATATTCGTTTGTGAAAACGATATGTCAAAGGCTTGGTATGCAAGTTATTTTAGTGACTGGCAAATCTGTTCCAGAAGCTATTACAGTAGCAGACAACTGTGTTAATATAATAAACGATCATAAATCTTCGGTTGTCAGCCCAAAAAAGGTAACCAAGAGGAAAAAGAAAAATGGTGAAAAAGATTAAATCTTTCATAGATTCCAGAAATAAACTCATAAAAAAAGAGTTATATCTAACAGAGCTAAAGATATCTGTCTTTAGTTCTAATAAAGGATTGGGAGCGGCATCTGGTTCTGGGTGCGGAACAGGAGAGGGATTTGGCGCTTCACATTTAGAAAATGGCAAAGGCAGAGGAACTGGCAGCGGATACAATGATGGCAATGGGGAATCTTCAATAAACAAAAACTCAATCATTGATATTACCCAACTCAAAAATAATATTATAAATGATGTCATAACAAATGGAGGTAAGTAAATGTCAGATAAATTTAAAAAAGAAAGAGCCCAATACCTATCAGATACCCTACGCATGAGTGGGAATGATACTTATGTCATCGGTAATGGGTTTAGTGATGATGTCAAAACAAAGAACTACATCATTAGCATTACCAGCAAACTTACCAAGAAAACGATAAAAGTAAAATACCATCAAGGACTAGGAATAAGGCGTGCTCCGAGAATAGACGATGTAATGTATGCTTTATTGAGAGACGCGGAAAGTTTTGATTCTGTGAAAGATATTGATGAGTTTGCAGCAGAGTTCTGTATAAGCAAACCAAGTATAGCACATAAAACCTACGATGCATGTTTCGAGAGTAAACAAAAACTTGAAGATTTAGGGCTTGACATAGAAAGGCTTAACCAATTTTTCCAAGATTTTTAATTTCACTAGGAGCTAGGAATGTTAAATAACCAATATTGTTTGCCATTAGAAGAAGAGATGGTTGTTGACCTCTTTGCCGGTGGAGGTGGAGCAAGCACTGGAATAGAAATGGCAATGAAAAGATACGTTGATGCGGCAATTAATCATGATCCTGATGCTTTAGGGATGCACGAAATCAACCATCCTCAAACCAAACATTTTGTAGAAGACATTTGGAAAGTACACCCGCTCGAAGTCACAAAGGGAAGGCCAGTAGGAATATTATGGGCAAGCCCGACTTGCACTCACTATTCTAAGGCACGCGGAGGAAAACCAGTAACAAAGCAATTGCGTTCACAAGGGTGGGTTGTAACAAAATGGGCAAAACTTACACGCCCGCGCACTATCTTCGTAGAAAACGTAATTGAATATATTGATTGGGGCCCTCTAATCAAAAACGAGAAAGGCGAATTAATGCCAGACCCCAAAAGAAAAGGCCAGACATTCAAGAAATGGATAAAATCATTCACAGATATAGGTTACAAGGTAGAATGGAAAGTTCTGAAGGCCTGTGACTATGGTGCGCCAACAATTCGTAAACGTGTATTTATAATTATGCGTTGCGATGAAAAGCCTATAATATGGCCGGAACCTACACACTATGACCCAGATAAACCTAAGACCAAGAAAAAAGGCATGAAGCCATATCGCTCGGCCGCAAGTATCATAGACTGGGATTTTCCTACACAATCTATATTCGGCCGCAAAAAAGACCTTTCCGAAAACACTCTTAAACGTGTCGCTCTTGGGATTCAAAGATATGTGATAGATGATCCCAACCCATTCATAGTACAAACTAACCATGCTGGAAAAGGGTTCCGCGGACAAAAGTTAAGCAAACCAATGCCTACAATAAGCACTAAGCATGGCTTTGGTCTTGTGACACCAACCATAATGACAAACAATACCGGACATCCAGGAGCGCCGGCGGATAAGCCATTAGCTACCGTAACAACCGCCACTAAACGGTTTACAGATTCCAAAGGTAGTAGTGCTAAAAAACCGCTTCCCACTATACTTGCAACAGACCATAACCATATTGTTGCAGCACATCTTGCAAAACATTATACTGGAGCTGTTGGTTCTAAGATGAAAGATCCTGTTAGCACAATTACAGCTCAAGACCATAATGCACTTGTAACCGCTCATATAGCCAGGCAGTTTGGCAAGTCAGTCGGAAGTAGTGCAAAAAAGGCATTAGGGACAGTGACGCAAACTGATAAAAGCTATTTGGTGAACGCATTCATGATGAATCAGTATTCTGGCGGTGGACAGGTATCTGGGATGAAAGATCCGCTAAGTTCAATTACATCAGTAAATAAGGCTAACTTGGTTCATGCATTCTTATCTAAATACTATAAAAATGATAAGCATGGTGCATCAGTTAAAAAGCCAATGCCTACAATCACAACTAAAGACAGGATAGCACTTACAACTGTACATGTTCAGGGAGAGCCATATATTATAACGGATATTTGCATGCGTATGCTTCAGCCGCACGAATTATATGCGGCACAGGGATTTCCAAGTAATTATGAGTTTAGGCGCACCGCTTCTGGCAAGAAGCTTGGCAAAACTGATCAGGTCCGCATGTGCGGAAATTCGGTTTCGCCTGTAGTTGCAAAAGCAATCATCAAATCAAACCATCAAGGAGCTTAAAATGAGTGATATGTTAAAAGAAGCAACCAACTGGCTTTTAGTAGGAGAGACAGGCGCATCTTCAAAGTTTATTGTCAGATGCATAGTAACAGGAAATACAGCCAAAGAGCTTATTGATAAGGCCAGGAAACAAGAATAAGCTAACGAGGTAAAAATATGTTAACCGATCATAAAGAAAAATACATAAAACCATTAGAGAAGATTTTTGGAGAAGAACTTGAGCGAGGATGGGACTCTGATGGGTTTTTTATTAATCTGCCTAAAGGGCGAAATTGTGTTACTTTTAAAAAAGGACTGTGGGCTATAGAAACCTTTGGAGATGTCTCTTTATTCTCAACGAGGGATTTTCGTCAAATATTGATAGTGTGTAGTTTTATAAAGGAGTCTAAATGAAATAACTGAAAAGGAAAAGTATAAAATATTTTAATGAGGTATACGATATAATTGAGAGCCGTAATGGAGGTTGGTTTATGATTGACATATTAAAACTATATGCCGAGATAAAATTTAAAGCTATTTACACTTGTTGTATATGTGGAGAGCAAGAGAAAGGCGATACTTCGAGGATGGGTATCGAAGCTTTTTCTTTTCATGAGTTTATTGATAAAATAAAACAAATAGAGTTGAGGGCGAGCGACATGCCTGTAAATTGGAGAGTTGATGGTAATATATTCAGATGCCCAAAGTGTAAAGACACATAAAAAGAGGTAAATATGTATAATTATTATTTAAACGACATGATTATAGAATCTGTATCGTGTGTTCCTAAAGATAAAGATTATGTTGTTATCAATCGTTGCGGGAGCGACAAGCCCTTTTTTAGAGATTTACCAGAAACAATAAGAAATAAATGTATTGAAATACCTATAAAAGAAACTCTCGCATCTAAGCTTGCCACTAAAGCTACGCCCTATGTAGATAACCCCAACTGTGTTATAATTTTGTGTGACAACTCTATAGGAGTAGAAGGGTTTAAAATATCTCAAACAAAGTTAGCGGCGGAGTTTAAAAGAAAAGAAACGGGCGCATCCAACGAAATAAGGTTAGATATTCCTTATATACTAGCATGGAGTATTAAATATTACTTACGCAGACCTGAAGATATCTATATGACTTTTGGTTCAAGTAAATTTTGGAGATCTCAACATTTGGTTGATTTGCGCTTCAAAAAAGGTTTTGCTGTAAATCGGAACATGGTTATTGGAAGTGGCAACAGTGCGGTAACATGTATGATGTTTGAAAATAAACCGGACAACACTAGTAATACATGTTTATTGGATGTGTTGGAGTATAAAGGTGGTAAATTGAACAAATCGGTAGAGGGTATATTATTAAAAAAAACACATACTTCTATTGAATGTGGTTATGATAATCGTAAATTTAAATATGACTGTTTATATAATACATTTTGTAACCCTGATGGTACTGAATATATACCAGTAAAAGAAACCTCACACAACGCCATTTATAATCCTAATATCTTAGGCTTTATAAGTCCAGAACCCTCCGTGCTCCACGACGGCTGTGTTAATAAGTTTTCCTTGACATCACGGCCTATTTTAACAAAACGAGGTTTTTATTTACGTGAAGATAATTTTTTAGAAAAACTTCCTATTTTTGTGGCGTCTGCCTGTATGAACTCTACATGGAAAATGACCGATACCAAGTCTCTATCTTGGGACGGGAACGGAGCATATGTAGAGGACAAAAACTTTCTAAAAAAATGTTTACTGTTTTCTCTGCTATCTAAAGACAATCATTGCATGCCATTTAAAGACAGATTTGGAAATGTTGTCAATAGTGCATTGTATGCACTGGGCTGGAAAACCTTAACAACTGCTATGGGATTTAGTGATTTTAATGATTACGAAAAACGTATATTAACTGAATGGGAAGGCGTAAAAATAATCATCGCTAACAATCCCAAAACAAAAACGTTAGTTCCGACAAATAAAATATTTAGTGGGTATCATGCAGCTATTATTGCAAAACAATGCAATTATACAAGTATACTTACGACCCTAGAACAATATCTCGAAGAATACAAAAAAGCGGAACTAATTCCTTTATTGGAAAAACATTTATTAATAGCATAATAAGACGACCCAAAATGCTGTATAAAACTATAAAATAAAAAGGAATAGAAAATGAAGAATATCGCAGAAATTTTAAAATCAATATCTGATTACATAAAAGGAATATGTGACGCATTGAAACATTTTACAGAAAAAAAATCCCAGCCTCTAGCAAAACATCTTATAGGTAAGCATGTCATTTGTAGGTGTTATTATGGCGGCGTTCACTATTATCAAAGAACATAATAAGGTGATTTACCGATCAATAGAAGAATATGGCTCATATCAGAGCGCAGAGGATGCAGCTAAAGCCTACATACAGGAGAAAAAAAATGAGTAAAGAAAAAGTATTTGCGGAAATAAACGCCACAATACCAATCCCGGAAGAAACCATCATTACGCTCCTAAGCTCTGCTTTTGATGGTGGCGGCACATCGTATTGGGCATCTAATGTAATTGCACTAGAGGAAAATGGCGAATTTGAATGCTCTGAAGATAGATTACTTGCCGGAGGATTCAGAGTTCATTTACATGAAAAAGAAAATGGCAAGAGCTTTTGTACCGTAATTCAGGATGACATGAAAATGGGATTACGGGTTTTAGCAACAAAATATCCTCATCATTTCAAAGATATAATAAACGATAGCACAGACGCAATAACAGCAGATGCCTTTATACAATGCTGTTGCTTCGGAGACATTATTTATTCCTAAAGGAGAAAGTATATACAATGAAAAAAACAAAAGTAATAAAACTATTTACAAAAGAATTTAAGGATAATTCATCTGATTTTGCTTCTATTCATAGGGCTCAGGAATTTCTTCACGAACATGGATATAGCTGCGGTGAATCTGATTACCCAAACCCTATAGCAATATTCCAGGGTGACGTTAAGATTTCCAAATGGCATAATCTCAGCGCAAAAGAACTAAAGTTTCGCGACGGAACAATGAGCGGTGATACACGCCATGGCCCCGTGAAAGTTGAAATAAAAAACTTCAAGCCAAAAAGGTTGACAAACAAATCGTAATATTGTAACATTTTTGCTGACACATGGCATTGCATATATTCAAAAGGTTTAATGTCAATGATAAATTTTAAAGATATAAAAACAACTAATGAACTGCTGTCTACGATAATGTTATCGTGGAGGCGGTTTTTTTATTTGAAAGGATAGATAGATGTACGAACAGCGCGAACCAATAGACTTAAACAAGCTAACAAAGATAAGCAAATCAGACTTTCTTTTTAAAATGTTTCAAGAGCTTGGAGAAGTTAAATACTTATATGACAAACAGCACATGGGTATTTATGACACTGTTATCCGGCGCGGATTCATACATGAGAGCTCTTCCGAAGAAAAAGTATTAAACGAATTTAAAAACTCGCTAAAAAACGTAAGGAGCGCGATATAAAAACTGTATTAGATGATGTTTCTCGGTGTGCGGTTACACTTGTAGATGACAATGGTAAAATACAAGAATTTGAAGGGAGCTATATAAAAAAGGTTAAAAAAAGCCAGTGTGGCTTGGGAACAATATGCATTGAAATACCAATTGATTGGAATATTTTAATATCAAAAATCAAGGGAGAGAAAATGGATAGCTTAAACGATTACAAACTCGCGGCATTCTCAAATGCTCAAAAGAAAGGGTTTCACAAGAAGTCAAGAGAATTTGGCACGGTGCTTATGCTCATCGTTTCAGAGCTTGCAGAAGCTATGGAAGGAGACAGAAAAGATAATTCGTTGTCCCAGCAAGAAGTAGATCGTATATATAATATCCAAGACCAAGAAAAATTCATTAACGCTCTTAAAGCTAATGATGGTATTGCCTTGAAAAGTATGCAGCTTGAAATAGCTGATGCTTTTATTAGGCTATTTGACCTTGGCGGGGAATATAACCTAGATCTTGATAAGTTAGTCAAAATCAAGATGAGATATAATGAGGGCAGGGAATACATGCACGGAGGCAAAAAGTATTAAGGAGGCAAGGTGAGAACATTTATTCTGATGCTTATCTGTATTATCCTAGCGTATATCGCGTTGGAGTTAAGGTGGATAAGAAAGGAAGTAACGCTCACGCGACAGTTGATACCAAACGCGGCCGAAGGCTATAATACACTTAGTAAAACGCTTGAAGACATTTTTGCAATTAAACCCGACTAAACGGAGGCACGATGGCCAACAAGAATGAGCATTGCCCAGTATTTGGTGGCAAATGCATAATAACCGTTAGCAGCAAGACCGTTGATTTACCGGGTATTGAATGCTTTAAACAGTGTAATGTGTACAAGCAATACGAAAACACAAGAGAGGTAAGAATATTATGTCAAACAAAAAAACCTTAAAAACCAAATGTGATTGCGGATCTATAAAGTTTATGAGTGATTTAGACAGCAATTATCTTTTCGCAGTTAAAGATGGCAAGCTAATAGAAATAGGCCCGGTCGACGGACCATTATACTGCGTGGAATGCGGGAAAGAGTATCTGAAAAGCGAATTCTTATAAAGGAGCAGGAAATGCGTCAATTGCTATTTAGAGTTTGGGATACCAAAAAGAAAGAATGGGCTATCCCTGAAATGAACTTCATAGGTGAATTTTCGGTTATTGGCGGCGGTTTATCAAGTATGTTGCGCCCCTATGGCATTATGGACTTAAATGATCTAGTCGTATCTCAATATATAGGCATAGACGACTGCAAAAAAAAGAAGATTTTTGAAGGTGATATCCTTGATGTCATCTTACATGATGGAACGAAAGAACGCTGTACGGTCAAATACGACGAACCAAATGCATTGTTCTACATGGAACATCTATACGAAACGGATGGTACGCAGCAGTCTGGATTTTATGAGGATTGGTTTGCAGACCTCAAAGTTGTTGGAAATATTTTTGATAGCCCTAAGAGGGTTATAAATAAAAACTATAAGTCAGCACCAAAAGGAGAAAGACATGGAAAAAGAGTATCAGTATAAGATGCCCGTGGTAAACACAGTTACTATCTCTGGGAACATTACAAGAGATGCGGAAATGAGGCGGACAAGCAGCGGCAAAGGCGTTGTGTCATTTGGGATAGCCTACAATAATCGTTACAAGGATTCAGCTGGAGAATGGAAAGATGCAGACCCAGTATTCATTGATGTAACATGGTGGATTGATTCTGATGACGTGGTTGGCAAACTTATAAAAGGGACGCCTGTGTATATCAACGGCAGGATATCCCAGCAAAAATGGGAAAAAGAGGGCAAAAAATATTCAAAGTTAGATCTCACAGCTGAGAGAGTCCAGGTTTGCAGATATGAAAAGAGTGACGCGGCAAAAACAAAGCAGGGGGAATTGCCGGCAGAGCAAACATCGGGCAAGTCAACTACAACGGCTAAAACAACCACACAAACAAAGCCGCAGGAAGAGGAGCAGGGAACGAATTGGGGCGATGAGGACGAAGATATACCATTCTGATATCCGTTTTGATTTTTTAGATTATTTTTGCTGTAGTTAGACGGTGAGTAAAAATATATCTAAAAAGGAGTTCTAAATGGATGTTCAAGAAAAAAAATGCTTCAAATGTAATAGAGTTTTGCCCTTATCTAACTTTTATAGGCATAAGGAAATGTCTGATGGGCATGTAAACAAATGCAAAGAATACGCCAGGACCGACGCATTTAATGATAGGCATATTAAGTTTACAGAACGTATTCGTGCTTATGACAGAGAAAGAGCTAAGAGACCCGAAAGAAAAAAACATGCGGCAGAAATACTAAAAAAGTACAGAAGAAAATATACCGGCAGATGTTCAGCAAATACAAAATTACTAAGATCAATAGATGCAGGAACAACCATTAAACCAGATGTGTGTCAAATATGCGGAACGCCAAACCCAGTCGCACATCACCGCGATTACAATCAGCCGCTTGATGTGCTCTGGGTATGCCAAAGTTGCCATAGAAAAATACATGTACAAATATCAAGAGGAGAGCTACCTCCTATAATAGAACAGACGGAACAAACACGGATTCAAAATCGTATAAACAGTAATAACTCAAGAAAGCATAAGGAGGCCTAAGAATGTCCGAAAAAGAAAAAGACCCTACATATAAAGGAAAAATATTTGAAGCGATGAGTAATAAGACGCTGGGGTCTTTAATCATCAGGCCTATCGTGGATAAAGGCAAGGCGCTGATTAATGGCAAGCCGTCCACAAGGCTCTATCGCAAGGTAGACAACGGAATATCCGGAGAAATAATAAATAACGCAAAAGCTGGACTTTCTTATTTTTCAATACCTGATTTCCAAAATTTTGAAGAAGCTGGAACTATCCTTACGGATTACCAGAAAAAGCTACTTGTAAAAATAAGAAAATATCTCTATGACCTAAAGGTTGGTTTTTTTCAACCTGAAAGCATTAAAAATAACCAGTTTCCAGAAATATACAAAAGGCTGCCGCGGATAGAGTTTAAGCGTCAAATCGTGTATTTCTATGGCAAGCTAATTAGCCATATAGATACCAGCAATAAACTGACGGTTAACGAAACCATCGGACAGATAAGAATCTTTAGTTTCTCAAAAGGCGCGGTAGGTTCAAATGATTTCATTACTGCGAATAAAAAATCTGTAGAGTCTAAGAATCTCGTTATGGGCGAAAAAACATGGCTTCGCGACTATTATGTTGCGGTGCATGGGACATACGACAAAGTTATCATAACGAACGTTTCTAAAACACCTACGACAGGAGACGAACCCGCAAGATATTCATTGTCCGTTAATTATGAAACCTGCAAACCATTTACTATAACCGAGGATGACTTAAGCTTAGTTAAAAACCTCGATGACGGTAGATATCGTTGCAGTAGGTTTGATGATGACTATTATGAGATGCTGAAGGACGGACTATCCGAAATAAAAAACGTTATTGAAGCGTGCGGATACAAGGCTGTCCCAAAGCCTGAAAAGAAAACAAACACATAAACGATAGAGGTAATTAAAAATGGATTTCTCCTATAAAGAAGTCGCTATAGTAAATGAAGAGGCTGATAGGATAACAAATACCTACATGAAGCCCCTTGCATTACTTAAATATTTCTTTACACGCCGCCCAAGGATACTTGATGTGATATCTGTAGTGTATGTGTTAATCAACACTAATACAGTTTACTCAATATTATCTGGTTCATCCGGATTAGTAGAGGAGCTGAATAAGCTTGGCCTTTGGTTATGGATGCAAGCAATAATCGCAATACTCGTTACCATTGGAACTGTGTTTTGCATATCCAGCTTGATACGCTCTACAAAGATAGATGCACTTGAAGAAGCTGGAAAGGAACTTGACCCGAAGCTTAGAAAGCTTATATGCGATCTCGTACATTGCAAATAATATTTAAAAATAATAACTTAGTGCTTTCCTATGACTTAATGAGATCGCACAACAAGGAGGAATAGATGCCTGAGAATGAAAGTTTGTCCAGCTTTGATTTTGCTATTCTGGAGTGTATTTACTGTGGGAATCCTGGATTCACCTATACAGATATAGACTTTACTGTTAAAATCGAAAATAATGCTGACGTGATCGTATCATGGGATAAGATTAAATTATTCCCCGGAGTAATTGCGTCCCTCATGTTTGAAAACAAAAGCTTAAACACATACGTTTTGCGAAAGGAATATGTATCCTTTTCAGATACAGAGCTTATGGAAAGAAATAAATATTATCGTGCGGTCGCAACAAGCTCTTATAATCTGACAATAAAACGTATAGCTTTTTTATTGTTAAACTCAGATGACAGGATATCGTTACCCATAGCGCGGTACATTAAAATCTTTCACAAAGATATGCATAACGAAATAAAAGAATTTATAGAGATACTGAAACCATCTTTATTTTAAAAATCAAAGGAGCCTTAACATGAAATTAAGCATAACC
>LSQA01000039.1_pt1 | contig 28251 bp, 27 predicted proteins | sample 651271 | NCBI WGS metagenome assembly LSQA01 (sample SAMN04438314, study PRJNA306036) | termite gut metagenome | isolation source: viral DNA filtered from gut of termites from termite colony 3 | host: Coptotermes formosanus | place: USA: New Orleans, Cypress St. | collected 2013-06-21 | reverse complement strand
GTCTACCACTGTGGTCAACTGGGTTACATCTGTAGATAATGCGATAACTGTAGTACCTAAATTAGTAACATTAGTCTCTATAGTGGTAATGTCAGCCTCTATGGAAGTAATAGCAGTGTTTATATTGGTAATGTTTGTTTCTGCTGTTGTAACTCTACCGTCTATATTGGTAACCGCTGTTTCTAACGCAGTTACATCAGTTTCTAGTGTAGTAACACTGGTCTCTAGGTTAGTAACACTAGTCTCTAGATTAGTGATATCGGTTTCGGCTGTTGTAACTCGACCATCTAGATTAGTAATGTTGGTTTCTGCTGTAGTAACTCTACCATCCAGATTAGTAATGTTGGTTTCTATCGTATTTATGTCAGTTTCTATTACGGTTATCTCTGCTTCTAAGTCAGAACGAACAGTATCTATAATACTATTATAGTTTACCCATTCCCACTGGTCTACAGGATTACCTTGAGATAACTTATATTGATGCTCTAAAATAAGAGGCTCGTCAAGAGTAGGCGGAACTGTTACGGCGGGCGGCTTCAAGCGTAGCTCGTTAGCGAGTTTACCATCACCGAGTATTGTTATACCGTCGCTATTAGCAGTAGACGATACTTGTCTCCATAAATCCTGACCGTTCTGGGCTATTCCCGTGTATACTACCATTTCGCCAGTCTCTGTATCAAAGTAAGGCATATATGGATATCTACCGACTTTATTCAAGAAACTAGTTCTACCGGCTGTAGAGCCATTAGGATATACTATAATAGACAGGTATTGCCCTAGACTATTAGTAGGCAGATATTGTACCGGTATCTCAAAATCGCGGTTATAGTCGCTAGGTATAGAAGAGCCGTCTGCGAACGTGAACTGGCTAAAGTCTGAAAAGTATACACCGCCATTATATAACGACTGCGTGTTAATATCCAGTCCTACAGCAGCAATACGATACCTATTGTTGGGTAATCCGGTAGTATCCAGAATTATGTAATAAGGACTATGTAGTATAGCAGGGTCTATCTGATTATAGGGACCAGCGAAAGCGCCGTATACAGGGCCTACTTTAAGTAGTATATCACTGCCCGTAGTGGGGTCTGTCCCCGCCTTATATGTTGTACCTGCGAGTACATCACGTAGGCTATCAGGAGTAAAGAAATTACCACTGCCGTCCCTCTCTCTTGCTAGTTCTACTAATTCTTGCCTACTAATAGGCAACACATTATTAGGTAATGCCATTATACTATCTCCTTCCAATCCATTATGACGGAGTTTGCGGAATAATCGTAGATAGCAGATACAACATAATCAGTATCTGCTGTAGGCCACTGCGGTAAGGTTGACGCGTGGCCTACCACTACTGGGGTGCCGCCGGGGCCGGGAATGTTACCTAGCCCAGGTAATATCGGTATAACAGGTGTAGAAATTATAGCGTCTTGCTGGGCGCCGGGGGTTCCCTCTCCCTGTTTAACCTTGTCGGTTATAGCGACAGTTAGTCGACCCGTTAATGGGTCAAACTCAGTAGGTTGTCTTATAGCAACACCAACAGTACCACCATTCAGGTCTAGTTGTGCTCTTGGCACCCCAGTAATACTACCCCAGGATACCGTAGTTCCTGCTCCTACAAATGCGCTTAAATCTACATCTACAACTAAAGGAGGGTTATTTGGGTCTTCGTCGATATGCGGGAACGTAAGTGTAAAGCCTCTATCTGGAATTTTAGGAGGCAATACAGTATTATCCTACCGTAAACCTTACGCTCGAGAACTACTATGATATTCCTGAAGTCGATGTAATAGCAAAACAACTTAGAGCCATAGGAACTATGCAACCGGACTTCCTTGCAGAGATAGAAACAATGCCGTCTGTATTGGAGTCCGATAGCGTTAATGGTGTTGCTGGATTAGTTCCAGACCCATCGCATATATTGCGTAGACCTTTAGTTGCTCCGGCGCTGCTAAGCGGCGGTAGTTGGGATGATGTACAAGGGCTGCCGACTAGAATGAACGCTAGGATATTAGATGGAGGTCAATGGGATGCTGCTGGGTCTAATTATCAGAATGATATAACTACATTAAGGACATACTTTACTAATGTTTATTGAAGTAGTGTCTCTCTTTAGACCAGAACTCAATCCTAGTCTGTAAGAAATTAGCAGCGCCTATACTAATTGGGCACTGCGTAATTTTAGACACTGCATTGAACGCGTATCCGTAGACTTCTAAGCAGTAGTCTAATAACGTGTTAATAGCAACAACAACAGACTGTAGGTCTGTTGCGTCTGATACTTCCGGTATCTCTACCCGTGATGCCGCGGTCATCCTGCCCTTGACTATATCAACGTATTGCGCTGTTATCTCAGCCAGTTTATCGCAGTCGTCATTCATTTCATTATATAGTTTATCTAGAACCAGGTGCATAGTATCGAACTGTAGCCCCCTTATGTTCCAGTGCATTTCTTGTAATTCATTAGCGGCACAAGAAGCAGTATCAGTCAGCGCCTGAAACAGATGACCTAGAAGTTCCTCCTTCTGGTAGCCGCTTTTAATATCTTTCAGACGCTCATCGGACGTTGTAGTTCTACCCTGTTCCCTTATACCGCGTAGCCTCTGTTGCTCATAGAAGTCGTCCCTGAGCGGGTTTATACCGGCAGCATAGCCAAGCCTTTCCCTATTAGCCTTATCGGTAGCGGCGCTGGCGCCGGCTAAATCATCGCGCCGGCTTTCATATAAATCCTGCTTCTCCATATTCGTATAGTGTCTTCCGCCGGACTTCGTTGCACCGTATTTATTAGTAAAGCCGTCTCTATCATTGTAATCCCAATACTCGGTGCCCATCATCTTAGTAATACTTTCCACTGCCTTTCTACGCGCGGCCTCGTCCCCGTGAAGATAGTCCTGCTCTAGGTTATATAGGTCGGACTGATATGACCTAGGGTCTGTGTATTGTTTTAGAAAGTCCTCGTATCTAGGAGACTTGGAGTAATCATCCACCTGTGTCGCGAACTCCCCTCCCTGTCCTCCCTTGTAATAGTATACACCGAAAGTCCCATCAGGATAAAATACCTCTATATGCGTGCTGTCGCCAGCCCTACCAATCGGTCTTCCGTGCTTTTCAGTATCAGCAGCGATAGCAGCCTCCTGCTCTTCTGTGCCTCCAAATCTATTACCAATGCTCTCTTGTAATTCTTGCTCTTTCTTCTTTTTATCAGACTGTTTCTTGCGGTCGTCCATCTCTTTACGCTCTACTTTTTTAACCCAGTCTTCTTGTATCCACTTAGCGAAGTTCTTCTTAGCGTCTTCGTTAAGCGGTTCTGCTCTTAGTGCGTTAATACCTTTATCCGCACCTGGAGTTATGGCTACACCTACCCCTAGATTGCCACCAGGGTTAATTACGGGTGTTACATTCTTTTGTGATTTTGACGCAAAACCCATACTAGTAGGGTCGAAGGACATATCGGTAGTAGCGGTATCTTTCTTCTTTTTCTTGCGGGACTTAACTGTACTACTATCATTTGTGAACAGATACTCCCTGTCCGGGTCAGGATGCTCGGCTCCTGTCTTAGGTCTTGTAGAGCGATGGGTATCATACGCGGAACTTGATAGATTAGCGTCTAGCGGAAGAGGCTCCCACTCTATTCTAATATCCTCGTCTTCATCCATTATACTACCTTTCCTCCGAAGCGTCTATTGTACTCTTCTGCCGCACGTTTATCATCGCGTTCCTTAATCTCCACAGCAGTTAGTATGCGCGTCTTGTCATCTATAATGCCTAACTTACGCGCTAGTGCTGCTGCCATACTCGACTTATCAGTACCTCTTAATACGAGGTAGTCCTGATTACCTAAGAACTTCTTACGTTGTTCATAGGCTAAGTCTTTCAACTCCTGCAATGACATCTCATTCGGAGCCTGTGGTTTGTTACTGCTATTACTATCGTATCCAGCAGTAGCATCAAAATCTACTGCATCACGTCCGTCTACAGTAGATACCGGCTCCTGTGAAGGATTACCATCCCAACCATCGTCGGCATAATTTCCTACTAACTGACCACCAGCACGGCTATCCGCTCGTCTTACTAACGTCCAGAAAGCCCTACCTACGCTAAGCCCTTTTTCATAGCATAGTTTTAATTCTGCCCATACTGTTATTGGGACTTGTCTGTAGACGACTACCGCGCCATCACTAGCAAAGGCAGCCTCCATTATACGGTTTTTCTGATGCCAGCGAAGCCTCCGTATCATAGAAGATATAGGGGCTCCAGGTCGCATACCGGGCTTAAACTTGACAGTATTAAACTCCAGTGTCTCCCATTCGCCATCCGCCGTATATTTTCTCAACAGTTCCAAGTCCTGTGCTGTAGCAGTAGGGTAGTCTAGTGTAACTATGTCATCCATAGTCTCGCCACGCACTACCCTACGCTTAGTCAACCCAAGTCCGTTCAGCATATCTGCATCCTGGACTTGTTTGCTACGCATATCTACCTCAACCGTTTCCAGTTTAGGTATCTTGTAGCCCTCCGCTTTAAGCAGAAGACCTTTGCTATGACTAAATACAGCAGTAATGAACCCGGAGCCTTGTTGAAAGACGCCGGGAACATTGTATTTACTTGCCGGGCCTAATGCCTTAGTCCTGGTAAGTAGCGTAGGATTACGCTTGCCCTTCTGCAGTTCGCGCATATATGCGCTTGCATTTGGGCCTAGCATAATCACACTAGGCTTCGCCATTCTATTGGAATACTACACCGCCATTACCTATCGGATGGCGAAGTTTAACAATAGTATATGCGTAAGGATGCTCGGTAAACAATGCACCAGCCTCCATAAGAGAGACAGATACAGTGTTGCGCGGGTGTATAATCTGAGACCCAACGAAACTACCATTAGGCATAGCACCGTCAGTTGTTCTCGGCTGACCGACAATGAGACGATGCTCAATATCCAGACGGGAAGCCAGTTCACCAATCTCGCGCCAGTTAAGGTTCTCAGGATTAGGCCCAGCATCCGGCTCATAGGAGTCTCGTATATACTCGCCTATCTGAGACATAGTGCTATCCCAGCAGTTGTACTGCATATCGGTACCAAGTTTAGGCCCGACTACAACTACATCTGTAGGAATGTTATTATCAACAACTACTGTTCCAAGTGTCCGAGAGCCAATCTGATAGACAGCCTCTTTAATACCACGCTGGAATACATACGGCTGAGAAGAAGTTATCTCCTTAACCATACGGAAGTTATTGACGCCTTCCTCACGCCCGATAGCAAGAAGGGTATCGTTATTGATACTAACGCCCTGTGCATCCTCGTCAACACTCGCTTGGCTAAGAGCAACACCACGCATTATAGCGTCCATTATCGGCTCGCCGTCTTCTTGGCAAATCCAACCACCGCACTGCTCGAACTCGAACAACTGCCGGTTAGCCTGATTACGGAAAGGCATATCAAGCATAAGCCGTCTTTCCGGAGCAGTAGGCATAGTATACCAGGGGAACAAGTCTGCATAGCCCTCGAAGGCGCCTGACATCGCATTAAGACCGTGAGAGTATGTGCCAGTTCCTTGCCATATACCATTCTGGTCAAATCCAGCGTTAGGAATGGTAGGACTATTCTCAGAAATACGGTTCCCGTATGCCTCAAGGTAATCACCATCTTCCCAGGCGCTAGTAGTCAGGCCAACTGCACGGAGGGTTAATCTATACGGGCCGCGTCCAGTTATCTTATACAACTCTGCGCAATCTGCGTAAGCGTTAGGCGCATATTTGAAACTTGCCGCTGTCTCAGCCGCGGACTGTGTTTTAATAACATAAGTACCTACACCAAGGTCTGTATTTATTGCGGTATTAGTAACCTGAATTGTGAACTCAGGGCCGAGTGTCGTACCAGCAGCAGGAGCAGGTGTGAAACCTGTATTAGGCTGTGGATTAACACCGGAATTAGGAGCAGGTATCTCTGCTCGTAACTGAGTTATTACGCCGAACCTACCGTGAATAGCAAAGTTTTTGAACCCAGCGGTAATTGACCGCCGAAGTGAAAACAGTTTCAACGCGCTCGCGTTCAAGAAACTGCGCTTGCTTTCAGTCTCCAATGTCTGCAACATATCAACAGTCATACTCTGCATAAGTTGACCATACTCGGCAAAGAACTTACCGTAAGTCGGGTCTACCTCAAACAGTGGTTGGTTGAATGTGTCCATTACCTGACCGTTTACAGTGCCATATCCGGCGCCCGTAGACATAAGCATATTATACTCAAAACGATTGGTATAATCCCATTTCTTCTTGCCTTCAAGAAGACTTCTGATTACCGGTGATTTAGAAATCCACCAGCCGTGAAGTAACCGGTCTACTATGAGAGCCTGCTTAAATAGACCCTCTGCGTACTCTTGTGAATAACCCATATAATACTCCTATATATGTTAATACTGCATTAGCCCTGCACCAGCAAGGGCTTCAGCCATACCCTTAATATCATAAGGGTCTTCTTCCTCGTCATCAACGTCCCCGGAATACACTGGTATTTCAGGGGCGTCTACAATAGCCGCTACTTCAGGCATATCTGAAGTACCAGCGTCATCGGTATCATCAGCATACTTAGCAAGTATCTCCTCGATGATACGACGGTCGTCTCCTTTTACACGTTTCAGTCTTGCGTCTGACACTGTTCCCTCCGGTTGTGGTGGGGCCCCGCCTTCAGCAGGAACGCCTTCAGCAGGAGCGCCTTCAGCAGGAGCGCCTTCAGCAGGAGCGCCTTCAGCAGGAGCGCCTTCAGCAGGAGCGCCTTCAGGCGGCGGCATAGCCGCTTCTGGCGGCTGACCGGTAACTTGCTGTATTGCTTGTTCCATACCTTGCACCTTACCTATAAGGTCTTGCGCCTGTTGGTTGTTAATCTGTATAGCAGACAGATACTGGTTAAGTTCCTGCTGCATATCAGACAGCACCTCTTGCACAACATCCATAGTGGCGTTCTGCATAGGGACGCCGTTCTGTGCCATACGGCTAAGCAAAGCAAGCCCTACATCATCGTTATTAGAGAAGGCGGTACCGAACTTGTCGTAGAAACCGCGCTTCTGCTCGTTAAAGTCTCGCTCTTCGTTAGCCTGTTGTAAAGCCGCTAACTGAGCCTCTAGTTCGTTTAACTCCATAATTACCTCTAATTTATACTATAACGGGTATATCTACAATAACATAATTCTATACCCACGCAGTTATACCATTCCTTGCGACAATCTCTATACGCTGCCACGAGGACTTATCCTTTCCTATAAAGTTATTAAAAGCATAAGTAGCAGCCGCTAGTTCGTCTGCTACAGCCCGCTGGGTATCGGTGGCGTTATTTTTAGCAACAAAGCGCTCAGCCAATACCGCAGTTAAATATCTACTTACTAGTTCGTCCGGGAATACCACCAGTGTATCAGGGCAGAAACCTAGTTCCTTAATACGAGGTCTCATAAACCCGTTCACGTCTTCCTGGTCTCCAAAGTCTGCCACTGTTACACCCATACCAGTTACGTGGTTAAAGTCAGTAGCAAGAAACATACAGTTAGTAGGTTTCCCTATAAAATCAAAAGCGTTATAGTCCGTCCACGTTGGGTTATTAAGCATATCCTTATAGATAATGCTGTAATACGATTGTACGTTAGCAACGTCAATAGTATTTCTGTATGTAATAAATACGTACGGATACACTGTCTTAAAATAGTCTATTGTATACGGGAAAGGATTATCAGGGAATATAAGTTTGCTTATATCAGCCACTATGTTATTGGGCTCGCTCGTCTTAGGATACTTCCGTATGTAAGCCTTCTTGGTTGTACTGTTACTACAGGATATATAATTAGCGTCCCCGTACCTCATTGTATCCCACGCTGCGCTATAAGCGTATCCACTATCAGCAAACGGAGCGTAAGGGGAGGGCGATGACCAGTCAGGTTTAAGTATACGCGGTTCTCTGTTATGTATTGGGAATAGCAACTCAGGCGCTTGAGGGGTGTAGTTTACCCAGATATTCAATCCAGGATAACGCTCCACATCAGGACAGAATAGGTCGAACCCGCTTATATGATACGTGCGACGGTCTAGTAAGTTAGACTGGCTGCTTGCTTTGTACCTATTCCTATTCCGTTTTTCGGGAATAGGAGAAGGGGCGTCATATACGTCTACTGTATTCTTTACATACGGAGGCAGAGTAGTCATATTACTTGTAAGTTTAGTTGTAACGCTGTAAAAGCCCTCGTCTATCTGATTAAGTTTGTTGTATACGTCCGTCCACTTGGCTGATAGTATGTCTACTATATCACGGAAAGAGAACGAGTTGAAAGCCTTGACACCAGCATCATCCTGGGCTTTCCACACTATATCAGATACGTAGCGCTTGGTTAGGTTCATCTTTCGGAACTACTCCCGACCGCTGATGACTTACGCATAGGATTGACGAGGGAGTTCTGCCCTGCTATGTACATACCACCTTCTCTATCTTCAGTCTTAAGTGCTGCTCGCTGCTGATACGGGTTCATTGTGGGAGCGATACCTGTAATACCCATTTCTCTCATCAGTAACAGGTTATCCAAAGTATGTCCGTAGTTGTTATAAGTAGCAGACAGCGCCATTCTTCGAGCATCGTCAATCGACAAGCCTGCCCTTAGCCCCGCCTGTTGAAGGGCTAACATACCTCTTTTATCATTATTCGCTAAAGCCTTATCGACTTTAGCCGCGAACAAGTCTTGAGCAGCCTTTATGTTCCCTTGCAGTTTTAGTTTATCTATATCCCTAACGAATTGGTTCACATCCTTAATAAGTTCTAACTCCGCGTAGGCTCTCTTATTAGCCAGCAGTGTACGATTTAAGGCTTGTTGTCTCTGGTCTTCTGTCTCTATTTCCTTGCTTATATCACGAGCGTCTTTAGTAGTAACCGACCCTCCTAAACCAGCGCCAGGCATAAAATGATACTCATATCCAGCCATATACAGCCTATTATTTATTCTATCTGCAGCCCTAGCAAGACGCTCAGTTCGTTTATCAGCAGCAGACTTACCGGTATTAGGCTTTACAGGAGTAGTATCCTCACGACCAAATCCGTATTCTCCGGGTAATGTAGTATCGCCAATGTTAGTATACAGGCCTACCTTATCGCTAATGGTAGTAGTCTTTTGCCTAGGAAGTTCATCACCAGAGTATACTGCAGCGCTGGTTCCAGCGTCAGGCGTTGGCCTTGCTGTAGCGTCATACGTCCCTGCTCCAATACCTTGCATTATTTTATCCCCTCTATCTTACGCGCTAGTTCGGCTATCGCGCCGGCGTTCATTAGCGCCAACCTACTTGTATCTACAGACTTAACTCCGTTCTCGTCAGTAATAACACAAGCAGGGTTCACTTTCTCTATATCCTGAGCCATCGGGCCCACGTGGTCTTCCGATGGGTCTATATTAGGGTCTACATTAGTAGCCTCTGGTTTATAGTTATAGGCGTAGTTACGTATATGCTCTATGTAACCATCTAATACCGGCTCTTCCCATTCCGGCGCATACTTTACCGGATGCTTGTATTGATTACCGGTGTGTTCAAGTATAGCGTCAATAAGACGCAACTCGTGCGGCTGTATGTTGCCAGACCTAAGAAAAGCACGGACTAGCCTGTGGTGAGGCCCCTTCTTGAGTTCCTTCCAGTCCTCATCACTGAGAACATCTTCCCGTATATTGTCTACTAGTTCAAGGTCTCTAAAATAGTCTAGAGCGTCCTTGTCCTCTATGTAGTCGGCATAATCATCGAAAACACTTTTCATATTCCGTACCTTATTCTAGGAGTAAAACTATTCATTGTTCCAGACAATAACTGCCTATTGAACATTATTTGTTTCAGTTGCTGATTAAGAGCGTTGCCGACAGCATAGGGGTTACCACCATTTGCTATCAGTTGTCTAGCACGCCTATAAGCCGCCTCTATCGCCTGCTGGTCAGCGGCTATACCCATTATGTTTGAAGCAGTACCGAGAGCCCCGGATATAAACTGCTGACCACTAGAGGGAGCCGATAGTATACCGCCAGCAGCGTTTGCTCCCACGCCGAGCTCGAATGTGTGCGCGCTTGTCAATTTAGGGGTATTGACAGCCTCGCCCGCTAACTTAGATAGCACACTACCAGCATTTAATAAATGCCCCCAATTAAAAGGATTTCTGGGTAACCTACCAGGTACCGGTGGGTTACCAGGTACCGGTGGGTTACCAGGTACCGGTGGGTTACCAGGTACCGGTGGGTTACCAGCACCCGGCACAAGAGCACCACTGGCTCTGATATAGGGCATCACTCCTCTACCAGGCGTTTTCATAATAGCGCCACCAGGCGTTTTCATAATAGCGCCACCAGGCTTCGTCATTATTGACGTACCAGGCGCACGTACAGGGACACCGCCCTTAGGAGGAATAACCGCAGGCAGCCCTCCCTTACCGGTTAGAAACATAACCTTAGCATATTTACTAGGATTAGTCTTTTCAAGGTTTTTCATAAAGGCTACGTAAGCAGCGTGTTCTGCCGGTGTTCTGCCTTTAAGAACATCAACCATCGGAGTAATAGGCACAGGCGGGTACTTACTTGCCACCTTAGCAGCGTCTTCTATCTTATCAGCAGCCTTAACTGTATCTGCTACTTTGTCTACGGCTTTAATAGCCTTAGCAGCATCAGCAGTCTTATCCGCAATCTTCGCTACTTTAGTAGCCGCCTTAGCACCCTTAAGAGCCTTTGTAAGGACGTTAGACCCTAACTTTATACCAGCACCAACAGGAGCGCCTATACCTGTAGCAGTTAATCCGGCTGATAACGCCGTTGACCCAAGGTCTAATATGTCGAGCGCGCCAAGTTTTTCACCGGCACCTATTTTACGGACTGCCTCAGCCGGAACAAAGAAGTCTGCTATAGCCGCTGCTGTTTTTACTTTATCATTTTTCAGAAGGTTCTGAACAGCATTACCGCCAGAACCGCCACGCCTATACGTGGCTAACTGTTGTGGAGTAAAAGGCATACCGCCATATATGGCATTGTCTAAAGCAGGTGTGTAATTATCGTATATATACTGCTCATCTGGACTGATATGTCCGTCAATATCCAGGTCTAAATCATCTGTATACATTAGTAAAACCCCCTATGCGATGCTAATACCTTAGCCATTTCTTTAAGTTCCGCCTCGTACTCCGTATGAGGGTCTATAGCAACACCGTTAGTAGTTCCTTTTTTAGGTTTTTTTACGTTTTTAATGCGTATATCGCTTCCAGGTGGCTTAACTGGCGTAGAGGCTGGCGGAGATGGTGCCGGTATAGCGGTAGTCTGATTATGCTGTGATGCTAGTTTCATACCGCCTTCACTATCTTTACCAGGCCACCATCGTCCACCTACACCAAAGCCCTTTTCCCCCTGCTTCAGTGCAGTAGACGGCAGAATCCCAGTTCCGCCTTTCGCTCTTATCGCCTTATTTATCTGCTCAAGTTGGGCATCAGGAACAAGTCTCGGTTTATTCCCTAGTATAGCAAGCGCCTCAGGTGGCATATCTTTTGACACTATATCCTTAGCGTTAGTTGTGTTTTCTTGCGGCTTAGGTTGTTCTGGAGGAGGAGGAGGAGGTTCCTCTGGAGGAGGTTCCTCTGGAGGAGGTTCCTCTGGAGGAGGTTCCTCTGGAGGAGGCTGTTCCGCTTGCTCTGCTTGTGCTTCTACATCAGCATTGAAGGCGTCCGCTACGGCATACTGGTCAGTTTCTTTTCTAAGGTCTGATGCTACCGCTGTAGCCTGAGCCTCTTGTTCCCTAGACGTCTGCTCCCTGCTCTGCGCGTTCTCTTTTTGAGATTGCGCGAATTCTCTTGCCGGCTGCGCAGACGCAGTACCCTTTTCCAAACGCAAAAGACCTGTATTCCCCCCTTCAGGGCCCGCTGCTCTAACAGCCTCGTCCCCTTTTTCTCTAGCCTCTACCGACATTATTTGGCTGGTGCTTTCACCTATATCCTTATTGGCTTCTAGTTGCTGTCTCTGCTTATTCTCACGACTTTCTGCCGCGAACCTATCATACTCATCTGCTAGCGACTGGTCTAAGTTCTCATTCTTCTCCTGTATACCTTTTGCCCGAGACTGCGCTTGTTGCGATGCGTATGCTTTTACAGCAGGGGCTGCCGCTTTTGCTGCTCCGGCGACCTTCTGCGCTACTGGGGCTACCACATTAGCGACTGGTTTTACTATATTGCCGACCTGTCCGGCTGCCATCTTAACACCAGCGCCAATCGCGTTAGTGCCTACTCCTAAAGCGCTACCTGCCGCGTTAGTAACGCCACTCGCTACATTGCCGGCCTTCTGTACCGCATTGTTTACAGCCGTATTGGCTTTTGCGTCCCAAGTTTGTGTCTGTGCATTAGCAGCCATAATATACTCCAGTATATTGTAAACTATAACCAGTTATTAACAATAACATAATTAGTATTCCTCCACCTTCCTAAAGTCTACCTGCGTATACAGCGGGGAAGCCCTATCCTGTGTTACGTCTCTTACCCATACACCAAGACTACGGAGAGCAAAGAGACCATCAGACCATATATACAGCCCTTCGGAAGTCCCTGACCCGCCGAGTCCTGAGAACTTGTATGTATATAATCCATACGGGCCTTGCCGTGTGAACATATCTCGGTGTAATCTAACTACGCTTACTGGGCTTTCCTTGACGCCACCATTACTTATAGTCTCAGATGCTACGTATACGGCTACATATTTGTCGCCTATTACCTTATCCATTAGCGGGGTAATACCAAACGTCAGCACCCACTCAAATATATGGTCTGTCTTGTCATCAGTTCCAAGTGTAGCAACAGCCAGTTTGTAAGGACTATCACGCCAGCCATTCGGTATACTTGTATAGTTACGGTCTGTCCAGAAGTCTGACAGCGTATCACCACGCACAGGCTCCCAGTAGCCTCTACCTTTTTTAACAATATCATCCGCCATATAGTCTAGCAAAGTAGGTCGCCATATATGCCCAACAGTATCACCCTGAACTGTAAGCCCGCTAGAAGTAGGTACAATATACCAGTCCTTAATATAACTGGATATATCTTCTACCATAACATTGAAACTATTGTTCTTGAAACCTAACAGGGTGTCCCTACCATCTATATTTACGGAGTGTATAAGCATCTGATTAAGATACTCCCACAGACCGTTATCCGCACGTGTAATACGCGCTGCCTTCATTAGTTCCTTGACATCACCAGCCCCTGAGAATACATAGTATTCCTTAGTCGTGTGGTTATAGAACAGAGCAAACTTAGTAGTACTACCTATGTAACTGAGCCCTAATGTAGCAACAATAGGATTAGTATTTACTAACCCGTATTCCATAGACAATGAAGATATATATTCCTGAGACCGCATAAAACTAGATGCGTATATAGCAAAGGTATCATTCATTGTCCGGTTTTTTACACCGCGCATAGCCGTACATAGCGACGTGATACCGGTAATTACAGCCAGTTTATACATACCTGTAGTCTTATAGAACCCAGGCAGGAACTGGTAAGCATCACCTAATATCGGTATGGCGTAACGTGTATTAGAATGGTCAAAACCGGCAGCCGCTATTGACATAGCATCTTTCTTCGTAGCAGACGCAATATACCAGTCTACCTTCTGCCCATAGTAAGGAGCAGAACCAACACCCTTGAAGTCCCCGAATATCTGACTGTCAGGCATTATGTTGCATAACTTAACATTGTAATCAAAATCAATGCCCGCTATAGACGTATTTATGATTGATAACGAGCCTGCGTTACCGGTTAGACTGGTTATTCGAGACCCATAACCATCGAAGGCGTGTCTCATAGCACCATCAGCGTAACAGTTTATACCTGTCTTGTTAATTACTATAGTAGACGGGGTTATATGCTTAACTGTAATATCAGTAGGCGATGCTGTCGAAGCAGGCGCGACTTCTGCTACACCAGCAGGAGTAGCAATAAACAGACTGTTACCAATACGTTTCGTATTCGATGGCGCGCCATCGCATAACTTAGTATCCTTGATACTTGTATGTACTACATCGCCTAGTACGCCGGTGTAGTACAACTGGAATGTGCTATCAATAGGATAGTCCTGTACCCAGCCAGGCGCGACACCTTTAATACGCTCGTCCCCCGACGGCAATACCATCTTATCGCTTCTATTGCCGCCAGCGTATATTACGGATGCGCCACCTATTAGTGTTACGTCTAGTGTTTTATCACTGGTATATGATATTTCACGCTTTCTAACTTGGAAAAAGTTTCCGCCTGTCGGCGATACGCCCATATCTTGCGTTACAGTTTTGACGGTATCGCCAACGGTATTCTCGATAGCACCTTTAGGGACAGATATTAAAACATCACTAGTACCCCTATCCGAAGGATAAGCGGTATACAGCCTAGAATACAAAGGTATACAAGCAATACTACTACTGTCAAAAGAGTGTTCCGTCTTGCCTGCGTTAAACGATAACGGGTGGCAGAGAAAATCCGGTAGTTTTAGTCCTGTTCCCATAGCAGAGAAACTACCCAAAACTGCTATAACTATTGACAGTTCAACAGACCCAAATATCTTCTGCACTATAGCATCGACGTATGTCCGGTTACGGAACTGGCACACAGCACCTACACCAAACTCTACACATACATACCCAGGCCCAGCATATATAGCAGAGGCATCAGATACGGTCAATACCTGACCACTATCCAATACTCTATAGTCTACGCAAACAAAGGAACCCCCTGTTCCATTCTGGGTAAGAGACCCATCGCCAAGCGCCGATAGCGCCGATGCTGCTTTACCTATACTATCCACCATACCGGATGCTTTAGCAAGCCCCTCTCCGGCACCGCCGCCGCTATCACCAGAGCCGCCGCTATCACCAGAGCCGCCGCTACCACCAGAGCCGCCGCTATCACCAGAGCCGCCGCTACCACCAGAGCCGCCGCTACCACCTTTCTTCACACTTGCAACAGCGTCTATAACCGATAGTACACCAGCCATAACAGCGGACAGCGTGGCTTGGTCATCAACAACATCCTTGTTACGCTGTATCTCAGTCAGTTTACTTCTATACACAGGATAGGGGGTACTGTTACTTGGTATGAATATACCACTATATTCTACTGTTGACCATAAGTAAGCCGCTACATAAGTACAATGACCAAAACAAGGTAAAGTTATTTTCGGGAACACATTGAACGGAATACGGATAGTCGGCGGCTTTATGCTCTTCTTAAATATAGCCAGTATTAGATTTATCGGGAGAAGCACAACAGCAGCAACAACACTGATTGCGGCAGATACTATAGCCTCCACAGCCTTATTTAAGTCTATTTCAAAGCCTTGCTGTATGACAACCGACCCTGCGTAGTTAGTGATATTAGTCTCTGACTTAGATACCCCGTTGGCTATAGACGCCTTACACAAAACTTTAACTTCGTGTACCTTACTGGACGTATACGGGTTCACAGCCAGTACCATACCATTAAACTCACTAGAGCAGAATGATATAGACCGACCTTCATCTATGGATATGGGAGCCGACGTGAAGTTAGTACCGGTATTGTCTATTTTAGACTTGTCTCCTAATTTAGCCTGTAGACCAATATCTGACGTAAACCACCCAGACGGAACACACCCAGTAGCGATACCATTAGGCCCTACCTTGCCGAACCCGTGCAGTACATTCTTTAGTGATGCGCTCTCTATATCTATAACTACTGTCCAGTTGCGTATACCACTACCAGTATAGATACCAATAGCCATATACCGACCGCTACAATGAGACGTAAGCGTCGCTGACGATATAGCACCTTTATCGAAACTATACATACATATAGCATTACTAGCAAAAGCAGAGGTACCTGTACTTCTAGTAGGGATATTAACCGTTCTGAAATTAGTCAATACATTGTCGCCCTGCTCTTTACTGAACATAATCTGGACTTGACCTTCGCCCTCATACAAGCACCACAGAACCGTAATAGCACTCGCGGAAAGACTAGACGACCCCTGCAGTACAGTCTGACCAGAGAAGAAAGGCTCCCTACGACGGTCTACAACGCGATATGGATTAAAACTACTTAGAGCGTCGGCTCTTCTGTATAATACATAATCGTTAGGAGTGATACATACTATACTATTAGCATCAGTAACAATATAATCCAATATGTCAGGTCTCTGTGTAACCGGAAGCCTTTTGATAATATAGTCGCCTTCCAGAGATATACGCATATCTACTTTACGCTCGTCAATAGACCCATCCACAGTTGTAGATTGAACTGATAACACCATATACGCGCTATCGGAAATTTCGATATAGTACTCCACGCCATCCACGTAGAAGTAATAACGATTATTTCCTCCAGGCGCTCTATATGAGTTAGCGATAGTAGTTATATTACCTGTGTCTACGCTCTGACTATACAGACCGAGATGCCTGAAGTATGCCTTAAACCCCTCATTAGCAACATAGTATATATACCACACGCCCACGTAGTCGGGAGGAGACTCCTGGTCGGCTATCTTTATATCCCAGTTAGTTGTGCCATCGTAGTCCGGTCTTTCGTATACGGTCTTCCACAGCAAAGTACCGGCGCCGAACACTGCGCTAGTTGTACCTGTTCTAAATACCGTGCCCTCAGACCAACTCGCGGATGATGTATCTACTAGTCTTAACGCGGCGGCGCCGCCAAACCTGCCCATTGACGCAAGCATTGCTATTGGCTGAAACATTATACTGTGTTCCGTAATATCACGTATATTAAGTGTAATATAGCCGTTAGTGGCGAATATAGAGGGCTTAACATTGTTAATCTGCAGTATAAGTCCGCTTGGACTTGTTGTTATATCGCTCGGTGGTACCGCAAAAGTACGACTATCTGGAATAACATTCAATTTCACTGATATATTACATTGTCCAACTACAGACTGAAATGACGCTTTTACGGTCTGATACTTATATTTAGGGTCGTGGTCTGGACGCTCATACCATTTATCATAGGAGTATGAGCCATCGAGATTGGCTGCAAGCAAAGTATAAGTATTGATACCAGTGAACGCAGGGTCCGGCGTCTTCTCTACTTTAGATATATACGACTTTTCGGTGTAAGAGAGAGCTACTGTTATTCCGACCTCGCTATTGTACTCCGAGATAAGGGCTGCTTGCCAGATAGGGCCTTCGGGGTCTACAACATTAAAGTTATTAGTCAGTGTATCATTAGCAATCTTAACGGACGTAATTATTATATCATCAAAAATGTCGATAAATCTATCACCGCCATAGTAGTTAAATCGGCTAGGATACATAGTAGCCGCTTCGGTCTTCGTTATAGCCGTTACGGACGGCGACTCCACTGTATTAAAATAATTGTGTATGTATAATGAGCCATACAGGTACTCAGTGAACGATGCGTTAGTAGTACTGTCTATAGTTATCTCCCCACCAGCGCCGTTATTAAACAATTCGGGAGGAGAATATGACCTAGTCCCGTTAGCAAAATAGATGCTACTCTTTTGCATCCAGTTCACCGGCTCAATAAACCCTCTGCTGCGTAACTTAAAATCAGGCCTGGAGAAGGGCGAAACATAAGTGAAATCAGATACGAACGCAACAACACCGTTGTAGATGTTAGTGCCATCGTTATATACTATATTAACATATAAAGTACTAGGTAACGCCGTGTCAAATGACGCAAAACACTGCGGAGGAGAGACGTCAGGCACGAATGTCGAATACGGATAGTATACATCCTCTTGCAGTACAGTACCGCCGTAATCCATACTGGAAACGCGTATCATTCCAGTAACGTCTAATACTCTACGAAAATCTATATAGACGCAGCGCCGACCATTATCGACGATTTTTGCTCTGAACCATATATCCATACTACAGGCAGTTCCCGCTCTTATTCTCCAAGTATAAATAGGGGTGAGACCATCGTAATCGGTATCCGCTACTACTTCCACGCCTGGAGGTAATGATGACATAGCCGCCGAGTATACAAAACCCCTACGCGTATCAGAGGTAGCCCCTATGCCTCCGCCTGTAGTGAAATCCGTCAATACCGGGGGAGTGTACAGATCTAAACCCGAAACAGTACTAACATCTACCAGCCCGGTTGCACTAGCGCCCCTCGACTGATAATTAGGGGCTACCCAGTCCCGCTGTGTATCTGTAGAATAATCAACAATATCACAACGCGCGGTATCAACACTATAGCCGTTAGTCTTAATATACAGGTCATAGATAAACGCAGGCCAGATAGCAGTATCAGTACTGCTATTAGTATTATATGCGTCTTCTTCGCCGGTAGCGGTAAGACGCAGACCCATCGTATCATTGCTATCCAGAGAAGCAACATCGAAATTGTACTTTACACCGCACCTTTTCGCGAGAAGCAGACTAAGAGTAATCTCAGGATGGTCTATGTAGTTGTAGTCATACGGCTCTGGTTCGTGGCTAGCGTTATATGAATAATATGGCGTACTACTTACATCACCGGCAAATATCTTTTCTACATATATAGCCAGCGGTACAGCGGGTTCCGGCGGTATAAGTGCTTCACCGCCGCCCAACGTACGCGTATAGTCAACAGAAAGGAACTTTAACCATACTTTAGTATTTTCTAAAGTAGCGTTAATCTTAAAATCAGTATTAAAATTGTCTTGTACACGGGCTTGCACCTTAAACGGCAGCAGACCACCGTGAACGGTATCTGCCGCCCCGTAGTTAGTTATTACAGAGCCTGGCACCAGGTCTACTTTAGCCGTCGGTGGCACAGTAATAACAGGAGAACTAGACAACACATTGCTGACCTTGAATATACCTGACGTGTTGTTAAAACCTACAGTAAAAGATGAACTGTTATCCGCCGCTGCGCTACTAAAAGTATTCTTAATAACAGAAGGGTAATCGAAGGTAACATTAGGCAACTGCAACCCTATACCATCAGACCCTACTCTAGGTTGTACGTCTACAATAAAGCCAGGGTCTTGTGCTTCAACACTATAGTTATACAAATTGCTATTAGTTGTTTCATAACGCGTACCGGTATTACTGTATATCTCAGGCAGTATATACACACCCATAGCGTCGATAACCATAGTAAACACGCCTACTGCAGCCCTATCAGTTACCCGATATTCCAATATATATACGTCTTTTGGCTGAGTTAGTGCAGCATCAGTATAACCAAGAACCCTGACAATAGATACTACAGAGCCTTTAGGGTCTATAATATATGGGTTGCCTGCTATGTCTCTTGCGAAGGCTAACGAAAACTCAAACGTCCCGTTATTAGGATTATTGCCTGTTAATGTGAAGTTCCACGCTGTTCTATCACTAGTGAAGTATTGGTCGGATTGTCTATATGCTATTACATCAGCATTATTTACGCCTGGGAAGTTAGTATACAAATTCCCACTAAAGGACGGAGAGACATTGACGCACCTATTACCTACAATATACCCCTTTTTCTCAAAAGCAAAGGAGTTGGTCATTAACCCGCCGACTAGTTCCTGGTTGTTCACCTTGAACGCAGGCTTAGATAGCGGGGTAATGGTATCATCCGCGGAGGGATTGATAGGCGAGTCTAGTGGTATATTATAGTAGGTAGCGTTATCTATCATAGGTTAATTCGGGGTATAACCGGTATGCTGGAATTCTTTCTTTGGCTTCGGCTCTTGAGCGGGTTTATTAGTAGCCTTCTCTAAATCCTTAATACGATTTTTTATGTCATCTATAACCGCATTAGCGTGAAAGATATCTGCCGCTCTAGCATTAGGCTTTTTCCGCAATTCCGCTAAAGCCATCTCGGCGTCCGCTAACTCCTGTTGTAACTTAGTTAGAGCAGCGTCTTCCGCCGGTTTGTGCGACCCATAATAAGCCTGTGAGCCGGCTGCTGATGCTTTACGCTGTTCCTCTACTTTACTCTCCGGTTTGTGCGACCCATAATAAGCCTGTGAGCCGGCTGCTGATGCTTTACGCTGTTCCTCTACTTTACTCTCCAGTTCCTTTACTTTGTTAAGTGCCTTGGTAGTACCTTCACGGTCGTCAGTCGGAAGACCGCTCAGTACAGCCCTAGCAGCGGCTAACTGTTCTTCAAGCGGCTGGTCTCTCTTCTTATACTTAGCATTAGCCATATCCATAACATCGTTAAACGATATAGCCCTCAGTCCGGCGTTACCAGCGGCTGCCGCTGCTTTATTTTGCGCATCCATCCACTTCGTAAGAGTCCCCTCGTCAGGTTTATCACTAGTCGCAAGTTGTTCAAGCAGCGCGTCAAAGTCCTTCTTAGTGCCACTACCCCACGCATTATAGCGTTCCTCTAGCGTCTTTGCTTTCTTCTGCGCATCGGTAAGTCTGGGTTTAACCGCTCCTGTTTCTTTAGGGTCAGGCATATTTATCGCATCAGCCTTATATTCACCAGTTACAGGGTCAATAGATGCCGCAGCCGCCGCTGTTAGGGCTTCTGGTGCAGGATTAGGAGCCGCTGCATCTGGCTGGTCAAGCCCATACTTGACATTATACGCGGCGGCATTTCTATCGTGCTGCGTCTCAGAGTTTCTGTACCTTACAAGTGCATCATACACAGCCCTTGGAACCGGCCTTCCGGCAGTATGCTCGCCAGTAAACCCGTGCTTCACTATACCAACGAACGGCTTCGCGAACTCTGATATAACGCGATTTAGTTCCGCTAGTTCCTCTTTTGTCAGTTTTTCAGGACGCTTATTTTTAAGCGGCTCTACTACTTTCAACCACTCTTCAAAAGCAGTATCGGCTACTTTACGTTTACTAGTCCTTGCTTGTCTACTCATAACTATACTCCTATACTATATACTGTGGTCGATACAGAGGGTAACTACAGCACCACTGCACAGACCTTAAAATTGTTATACATCAGGCTCTCCCATAACCGATACACCAGTTATTGCCAGTTCCGGCTTTACTCTAATTATCGCGTGATACGATATTGGCGCCTTACTGATTAACTCATTTATTATATATTTCTTTACTGCCCCGTTACCACCTCTATTCAGATACTTGAGCCCATCATATATGCGTTCTTCAATAGGCATTTCTTTCAGATATACAGATTGCTTAAGATTTGTCAACCCTAAATCATTGCGGTCGACTTTGCTATCTGCTATATCTTTGTCTATCTTTGCGATAATATCTACATCCTTTTCGATATGCTCATTTAGTCTCATATACATATCACACTGGTTTGTCTTGAGCGTATTTACACTATCAGTAAGTTTATCGAGCGTGTCTAAGGTTCTATTCTGTTTTTCGTTTCTCTTATTATCCTCATACTTCTGAGAATACAAGTACCACTTGCCGTTTTTATCCCTGCGTATCCTAGGGAGTATATAAAAAACCGCTACGACAGTTATGAAAAGAATAAACACCATTCTAAACCATACGGGCAAGCCCGCTGTCATCTGTAGTCCTAGTTCTTCCATTATAGCATCCTCGTAGATGGGTGATTATGAAAATTAGCAAAGATAACATCGAACCTCGCCTTATCGTCAAGGGAGTCTAGCAAAGCCTCTGTCTGCTTCTTATCATCAACCTTGTTATAGTTCGTTATAGTGAACTTATCCCCTGTCTTGTTCTCTATAAGTATCTGTATATCCTGACCATACTGCTTAGCCGCAGTCTTGACTAGATAAATCAGAAACTCTACACTCCACTGCTGGGTACTGAGAATACGCATAGCCTTGTGCAACTTGCAGCGCTCTACAAGAACGAGCCACGCTTCCTCTAAGAACTTGCTGAAACCGGTCTTAGGCGGCTTCGGCTTCTTTGGTTTACGTTTAATCATCAGACCACCAACTATCAACAATGTCGCAACCTTTTGAAAGACCGCTTTCCTTAGGAACAGCCTTACCAAGCAGTTCTTTCAGTTGCTTCATAGTAGGTTCCTTCTTAAACTTCAGCAGTTTAATCAAGTCCTTCTTGTCCATATTAGAGTATGTATACTCCGCCCTAACCGCATTAGACCAATCGGAGACCTTGACCTCTGACCAGTCGCCGCAGATTTCGATTTTTATATTCATTTAGACTCCTTCGTTACAGTCCTACTCTGTAAGTACGCTATCTTATTCTTTACATCATCAGGAAAGGCTGCTGGAGACTCTAAATCACATAGTTTCTGAGCCTTACCAGTATCGAGATTAAACATATAAATACAACCATCACTAGACGGTATTTGTATTACATTATTCATTCTGCGCCTCTCTGCAATTCTAATAATGCTTTATCCATAATACTGGACTTAGCGTAGTCGGCTTCAAATTGCCTTTTCACGGAAATAGGTAATGTATCTACATCGCAATACTTGCGCCAGCGTAACCGCTCTTCATCAAAATAATAGACACAATCATCTTCTATGCTTTTATATTGAAGCGTGAAATTCATACTGAACCTCCTATACGCTTATGCAGTCCAGCAATAAGTTCTTGTATAACGCAAGGAGGAACCTTCTCAGTAGGTACTTTGCTCATATCCACCTTATATACGTTACCAAACTCGTCAGTACACCAGATTTCTCCGTTATCCATTCTTATGCAGTTATCAATACCAAACTTATTCATATTTAACCCCTACTTAATAGTTTTACCGTCCACATATACCTCGAACTTAGCCGCCTTAATAGCATCTACTAAATCAGAAGGCAGTTTGGATATATCCTTAATAGGGCAATGTTCATCTATAGTATGCCTCACAGGGTCTACTATATACGTACACCCATTATCACTAACATACATAAAACTAGTTTTACTCATCTATTCCTCTTAAATATAATAAACCCACGTAGGGCTATATACAATGTTGGACATATTCTTTAAGAATATGCTGCTTAACCATAGGTTTAGTCAGGTCTGACGCCTTCTTTATAGCCCTTTGTTTTTCATCCTCAATTTTCACCTGTTGCTGTTTGCAAATTGAAAACTGCTCTAGTGAGTATAGAGCAGGCTGCCATCCCTTACTTTTGCCGAGATTGGCCTTCTCTACCGCTGGTGTTAGACCTAACGCCTCTATGCGTCTAGATACTGTTGCTACACTTACACCAAGACGCTCAGCCATCTGAGCCTGTGTAAGTAGTTCGTCTTGTTTAGTTGTTACTAATTCATTCATATTCTATCCCTTATCTCTTAGGCGCTCCTATACCTATAGCATACCATAGCGCATACCGTAACGCCGGTATCAGGTCTGGATGGTATGTCTTGTCATCCACGTCTGGATATGCCTCACCATTGGGCCCACGCAAGACAACAGTGGACTCGAACTCGTGCTGACACAAACCATCCTTAAGAATTACAAGATTACCCGACCGTAGCAGTTCGCGTATCTTGTCGTGCATCAGCGTAACATTGCCGTGCTTCTGTACAGGCATTATTTTCATACGCAGAGTAGCATCAGCAGGGTGTCGTAGTGATATAGCAAACTCCTGTGTTACCATAGTCTGGTCTGTATCAAACACCCAGGATACGCGCTTGTTAGCCTCAGCAGGACTCATTGACGGAAAGAAGTCGGTAGCGATAGACCAAAGCAAAGAAACCTCGTCCTTGAGTGTTTGGAACACTCCACGCGACTGGTCTATCGTTAATCTGTTGAACTTGCGCTCAAAGAACACATAACCACGTTTCTCAGTATCATCCCACGCTACGCCTACTATAGCCGTGTTATCGCTAGTGCCATAATCTATACCGCAGAACACTCTGTCTACGTGTATTTGTGGCACTGATAGTTCCGGGTCGTATGAAGTAAAGTCCGGGAACAGCAATAGGTCGGTATCGTAGACCCGTCTGTTATAGAACTCACGCTGTATGTAAGCGCTGTCCATAGATACGTGTTCTCTGTCTGCCGCTTCTTGTATATATTTTAATTTGACTTCTTTATCAAGTCCATCAGGATAAGGGTTCTCAAAACAAGTCCACTCATAATGCGGTATAGTCCACTCATCCCAGACCTTTTCACCGTATTGGTGTCTTATACTGGGGCAAGACCCTATAAGCAACATCTGATATGACTTGGCATAATCGAGTTGCATCGGTGTCAATACCTCACGCATAAAGTATTCCAGCAGGTTGGTCTTCATATGAAAGAACTCGTCAATTACTATTATTTCTGCCCTAGGCCCACGCACCTGGTCTAAGTCGTCAATGCTACTCAACCCACGCACAGTTATCGTTGACCCGTTGTCTAGTTTCTTCCAGTTGAGGCGTCTACCCTTGTTATCACGCAAGTCGCATTTATCTATCAAGTCGTTCATACCTGTAGTAACCAGGCTCTCTGCGGCTGTCTTAGTCTGACCAATAAACATAGCAGTAGTATTCTTCCTTGACAATGTAGAAAGCAACATAGCAGCGCACCCTAGATGCGTCTTACCGGAACGCCGTCCAGCCATTATTATCTTAGTCCCAGGCCCACTCTGTAATACTTCTAACTGTTTATCGAACAATCCATAATACAGTATGTTTCTAACATTATCTCTGTTGTCCCAGTCCGTATCATTTACCTTAGTCTCACCTGGCCTTCCCTCTATCCTATCGAACAAATATATCAGAGCCTTTGTATCATTCTGATATACTGCCTTCTTATATAGAGCATCAATAATAACATCTTTGCGTAACCCCGCTGTATCATCAGGCATTACCGAAAGCATACGGACTGTGTTCAAGTCCTCTTTAGCAGCCTTGACACGTTCCTCTACCATTTTCACTGTGTTCTTAGATAGCGGCACAAACGTATCATTAACCGATATACCACCAGTCATTCCGGCTTCTGTTAGCACAGAAGACCACTGCGCCATAATGTATTCCGCTTCTTTCAGAGCCTTGTTAGGGTTCTTGCGTACGTATTCTCTTAATGTTAGGTTCTCTTGTGTTGACAGCGTATATATGCTATCATTAGTCGGTGATATACTTCCACCGCCATTCTGCTCCACCATAGCGGCAGACGCTAGATATGCACGTAAGTCCTTCGTTAGAGACAGACCAGTAGTTACACGCGAGGTAGACACTTCACTCATAGTTGCGCCTCCCCTCTGATAATATCGTCTATATAAGCATCCATAAGCCACTCTATCAGAGGCTCACACTGCTCACCTGTAGACGACACACGTATCAGTGTATTCACTGCCGCCTTCCGTACATTCTTATCATCAATAGATATAGGCAAATCTGCGTAAGTAGTCCTGCCCTTAACTACGTCTACTATGTACCGCTTTGTAGCAATAGCATCATAGTCAGGCTGTGGTGTCTTCTTAGAGCCTAACGGGTCATTTATATGTATCGGCTTTACCTCTATGTAAGCGTGCTGTGTTAGTTCATTTACATCGCGCCAATCAATACCGGTATCGCCATCCTGCGGATGCTTAGACGCCATAAACGTTATATACGTAGTTAGTATATCCTGCACGAATACAGCCATACCAGATAACTGGCTCTGGAACGTAGCATCGTGCGCTTGGTCTAAAGCAATGATAGCAGCAGCCGAGCGATAGTTTTCCATATCCATCGACAACTGTTGTACGCCTGCTAATTCAAACATTGTAGTCTTAGCAGCGTTACTTTCTGTAGACAGGTTAGGGTCTAACGGAGTAGGATTGATAGTGCCAAGCATCTGCGCTAACCCAGCCGGGTCATCTACATACAAGCACTCAGCAGACGAGTTCGTTATTCGTTTTAACGCTATCGGAGCATCCGTACTCATTATCGGTGTAGGCCCCTTATAGGTAGCCAAGTCTTGCGTTAGTTTAGCGTCCAACTGGTTTATGACACGCTGCTGAGGGTATAGTTCGTTATACAGTGAAGTAATCAGCACACGCTTAACGCCTATATCCCAACTGAAGGTATCAATAAGCACCCTCTCAAACGGGTAGTCTATTTCCTTAAATACTTCACCACCAAGAATGGTATACGCCTTCTTAGCGTAAGCATCAAAATATAATTTCAAATCTATGTAGACTTTATTGCCTATCTTACCTTCCAATTTACTAGGGTCGCAACCCTTAACATACGGCGATAACTTACTCACAGGAAAAGCAAAATTCCTATAGAGCAGATGCTGTATATCACCAGTATTGAACTCAGGTTCAAAATAGCCTATCTCGAAGTCCGCAACACGCATCCATTGCTCGGTAAACGGGTCTAGCAATATATGCCCGTAGCCTAATATAGCAGCATCGTGAAACACCTCTGTAGCCATACGGGTAAGTTTGTTCTTGCGTATCTGCGCTCTTAACACGCGCTCCAGTTCTTCTTTATATACCACGTACATCAGCGTAGGAACATCAGCATTAACAGTAACATCGAAAGAAACGTTACCGATACGTGATACTACCTGGTCTATTATTGTCTTGAGATAGTTTCTAGTTATACCAGTCCCGACATCGCCGGTTTCTTGTTCAAAGGCTGTTAGATTAAGAACATTGTGCGAGGAGCCGTATCCGGTATTTCCCCACTTTAAGGACGGAAACGCTTTATTGTAGCAAGTGCATATCTTTAGGTATTCAAAACTATACTTGGACTCCAACCCTGAATTAAGTCTGGACACCATACTACTAATACCAGTAGGCAGTTTCCACTTATCCATCCGTTCCTTAGAGGTCGGGTCTGGGTATAGAGTAGGTATATATTCCTGACGAATGTTGTCCCAGGTAAAGTTTATCGGTGCGCCTAATATGCTATTCATACTAACCCTGCTGAGGAGCAGGAGCGCCGCCCTGCCCGTCTTGCGCCTGTTGCTGAGCAACAGCCTCTACTGCTGTACCTGGAGGCATTGGCGCGCCTGTGCCTTTCTTCGGGTCCCACTCTTCTGGTTGTTGTGGAGCAGGCGGGTCTACATACTGACGCATCCACGCCTTAAATGAACGAGCAACATCAACACCCACAGTTGCCGCTTCCGGCGCCTTAGCCGTAATCTTGGCACGGATTAGTTGGCTCAGCCCGCTCCACTCTATCACAGACTACCCCTTGCGCCTGCGGGAAGGCGCCTCATAGGCATCGTAACCTGTAGTTTGTTCGGCTGAGCCTCCTTCTGTCTCCGCCTGTTCGGTATACGATGCAGTAGAGGCTGTAGGCGCAGGCGGCGCTTCAGGCTCCGGAGGAACGTAGTTCTCGTCTAGTATAGCCCTACTGGAAGCGCGCTTGCCGGGGATATACCTTAACGGACGGCAGTTGAACATTACGCGAAACTGCTCCTCCGTAAGCACACCAGCACCAACAAGTTGAAGCATAATAGCCTGTACACTAGGCTCTTTATTAAACTGCGCTATACGCTCATCGTTCATAAACGCTAGGTCGCGGGTAAAGGATTGCTGCGCTGTTATCATAACGGCTTCCTTGCCAACTGGTTAAACCAGATACTGCAAACAGAAGAAGCAACACCTAATACTATTAGGGTTACCTGCTCCACGTTCTCCGCTATAGGCACAGCCTTAGTGATGCCTAATACGCCCAATACCGCTACAAGAGCGGGGAATACGATTGTAACCGTATCTGTTACCTTGGTTAAGATTGTCTTAATGTCCATTATATACTCCTTGTAATAGCAACAGTGTATCATTACCCGCACCTATAGCGCCTTTCAGATAGTCTATGCTTTATACATTAGGGCTATCTGATATATCGTTGCTCACTGTTACCGTTACAATTATAGTATCGGTGATTACGCAATAATTGTCAATAGGTATGGTGTATTATGGTATATTAGGGATTACAACCACGCTACCAGGTTTTTTGTGCAGTAACCTCCACTTCGCCCTCAGTTAGCAGAACCACTAGTGCCACCATATTTTTTTACCGCAAATCCTGTATTTAACCCGCAGCCCTCCCGTCCCTTAGATTTATGCCTTACGTTCACCGTAGCCCTCTAATCCCATCGACTTATCGGCGGAAAAAATACACCGGCTCCTTCCCGTTTAATACCCGTAGCCTGTGCAGGAATAACCTTGTATTTACCGCAGGGACACACATTTTCAAGGTCGAAATCTACATATCCACTATGTATTATATACTGTTTTTTCATTATCCACCACCTTTTTTTCCAGGAGGGATAAGGTAACGAAAAGGGAAAAAAATTGATATAATGCAAATTCGCCCCACTTTAAGGACGGAAACGCTTTATTGTAGCAAGTGCATATCTTTAGGTATTCAAAACTATACTTGGACTCCAACCCTGAATTAAGTCTGGACACCATACTACTAATACCAGTAGGCAGTTTCC
>LSQA01000038.1_pt1 | contig 28943 bp, 36 predicted proteins | sample 651271 | NCBI WGS metagenome assembly LSQA01 (sample SAMN04438314, study PRJNA306036) | termite gut metagenome | isolation source: viral DNA filtered from gut of termites from termite colony 3 | host: Coptotermes formosanus | place: USA: New Orleans, Cypress St. | collected 2013-06-21 | reverse complement strand
AAATACATTTTGTAATGTGTCAAGTCCGCAACAAACTTGAAATAAAGGTATTGGTAATGGTTCATTTAGAACAAATGGTGATAGTCATATATTTTATATGAAGCCGTTTAAGATGGTTAATGGGAAATATAACAAAATAATCTTTGAAGCATTAAATGACGAACGAAACAAACTTGAAAAAGGTGGTAAATTGTCCGCGAGAACATGAAATGGATACAACTATATTCTAATTTTTACAGATGAAGCAAATGAAATTAACGAGAAACTTTATCAACAATTTAGAGATACATGTAGGGGATTAGGAGCGAGAAAAATAGAGTTTTTTGCATCTAACCCATGAAATAGGGGAAATTGGTATATTGACAAGTGCATAGAACATTTACCAGAGAATGTTGATTTATTAGGTAGTAAAGGTTATCAGTTTAGATTAGATAAAGATAGTTTTTATTGACGTGGCAATTATCGTGTTAATCATTTTATTAAAGAAAATAACCCTGAGATTATAGATGGTTTGGAAAGTTATAAAGAAACCGATTATAACACATGGTTAATTGTTAGTTTAGGATTGTGTGGTAGTGTTAGCGGACAAATTTATATTCAACAATTAACAAAAGCACTCCCCCCAACAGCCGAATATGCTTATGTTAATAATTTCAATTACATGGGAGTTGATTATGGTTTTAGTAGGAGTAAGACTTGTGCTATTTTTGGTAGTATGTCTATGGAGAATGGAGTTGATATACTTGATGAATGAATACATCTTAATGAAGAAGAAAAAGGAGTTAGGAAATTATCAAGGGACGAACAAATTGATGTTATTATTCAATTTGCAAAAAAACAAATTGTAAGATATAGAAAAAAAATATTAGCATTTGTTGATAATGGTTATAACGATAATGAATTTTACGAATTATGAAATAGTAGGTTAGAAAAACACGGACTAACAAGAGAATGATTAGAGTTTTTCCCAGCTGAAAAACCAGATGTGAATATGAGAATTGATGTTGTGAATGTTTCACTTGCTTATGGAATGTTGCGTGTGAATAAATTATTGACACCAAATTTATATCAAGCACTTACATATTGTCATAGAGAGAAAAAAATTACACGAAGCGAAGATGATAACCTAAAACGCTCCCATGAATGAACTGATGAAATTAATGCAATGGAGTATATGTTTTCAAATAATTGAGATTTATTTATGTATTCTAACAAAAAACTTTTATAATAGACAATTAAGAACCAAAAAAATATGAGTGGAATAACATTAAAAGATTTAGATATAAGCGATAGCGAAACAAATGCTGCTACGTTGATAAAAGAATGGACGAGACATCCTTTTCATAGTGGAACAACACTCCAAAAAGAGTTTGTAGAGTTTATTGCACGTAAGGCTGTTGAAACAACAATTACAAAAGTTTATTTAGACATTTTGAAAGAAAACGAAGACACCGAAGAACAAAGTGAAATTGAAAAAGAATGAATGAGTGTTATTTATAACATCAAAGAAAATAACAATTTAGAGCAATGATGTCGTGGTGTTGTTAGACAATGTAGTATTTATGGGAAAAGTTATGTTTATTTTGATATTGATGAATTTGGAAATATTTATTTATCAACATATATTCCACATTGGTTAAATCACACAACCAAATATAAACAAAACAAGGAGTTTGTTTCAACTGGTGTAAGACAATTATTCAAAAGTAAATTTTATTTTGGTAGTTATGTAGCAGAACAAAGAACGTTTAATGAAAATGTTTTATTTCCAATATTAAACAACAACACAACTACAATCCCAAATTGAATTTTTAATTTTGATGTTCCAGAAACAATTAAGAAAGAATTAGAATTTGGAGTATATGAAACAAATTATCAATTTTTAAGTGTTAAAGAAATCTTAAATAAAAATAGAATTGATTTTAAGTTTAATGATTTTGAAATGTGTGATACTTACACAGCATGACAATATTTTAAGACACTTGACATACTTAAAACTTTTATTGATGACGAACCTAAATTAAATCACTCAATGCAATTTGGAACATTTGACTATACTACATTAGCAAATAAAATAATTGGAAAACCATTAAGTAATCAATTAGGAGATGTAATTGCAAGAACACCTAATACACCTGAAAACACAACAAGTCTTTTAGATTTAATACAAGCGAGAAAAAAAGTAAGTGAAGACCCTTTTATAGCGAAAAAGTTTATGAATTTAAGGGGACAAAATCCACAAATACAAATTTTACAAAGTAATTTTGATGGAAATATACATTTTAATGCATTAGACAAATTGTATGATTTTTTAGCAAATTTAAGTGGTTATACTTTTAGTTTTCAAAATCAACAAGCAAGTAGAACAAGTGCTGGTGTTGAAACTTTATCAAAAAGAGATTTTGAAACTACACGAGATAAAATTAATTTATTGCAAAGTCAATTAATGGAGTTTTTCCAAAGATTGTTTGGTGCATATTTTAGATTAAAATATCAAAGTGAAATTGTTGGAATGAAAGCATACGAAATTACACCTAAAATGATTGATTTTAGAATTGTTAGTTCGCTTGTCAACGAATATTTGAATAAAGACGAAATGAATATTGCAAAAGCAAAAGCAAACTTAATTTCACAAGAACAAGCAATTCAAAATGCTAATATTAACTTACCTGATACAAAAGTTGAAATTATTACAAAAGAATTAGCAAAACAAAAACAAGAACAAGATAAAATTGAAAAAGAAAATAAAGAACAAGGTATTGGTTTAGATAAAAATATTCAACAAGTAGCAGGAGAATAAAACATGGCTATATCAAAAGATTTTAATGCATTAGGAGAAGCCGTAGAACAATTCCAAGAAGGTGTTGAAGAAATAAATGTTATTGTTGGTAGGAAAATTAGATTATATCCGTTTGTTAAAGCGAGTGGTTTTACAAGGTATAGTGAATTTGGGGAAAGTGCTTTACAAGATAACCCCGAAGCAAGAAAAACAGATCTGTTAATTCAAAATGGTAGCGAACCTATCACACTTTATTGAAATAATGCTGTTAATTTTGTCGTTCAACCCGACGGAATTACAACTAAAAAAGTTCTTAATCCAAATATTGATGATTTGTATTATGAATGTGTTGTAATTAGTATTAGTTATTCAAACAACGATAAAGAAAGTGTTTCATTAAATGGTAGTGATTATCAAACTTTTACACATAGTAGAACTTTGGTTTTATATTCACGCGATTGATTACCAAGTATAGAAGCAATGGACGATTTTTTATATGTTGTGTTAGATAGTCAAAATTATGTTGGCGGACAACAAATATTAAAAATTACAACTATTAATCCAATTTATAATCAAGCAAACGGACAAGCAGAGGGTTGCGAAATTACTTTACAAGAAGTAAATTTAGATTATTCACATAATGCAAAAGATTTATTAGCACTCCCACAATTTGCTCCAATTGGTGGTAATTACGCTTTCCCAAAAGAAGTTGTTAATAATGGAGTTGTTGAAACGTTTTATGATGCAAGCGTATGGAACAACGATGTTGGTTGTCAAACTTTACAATTAGGAATATATGGTGGAGCATTAATTAGCGGATTAAATGTTTATGGACGCCCCAAAGATAACGATTATGTTTTACCAATAAGAAAATTATTTGTAATGGAGTTTTTAGCACCTATTTCATCTACATTTGACGTGCATGGGATAGACACAATGGATTATTATTATTTAATGGGAGCAATCCCAAGAAATACAGGTGTTTGGAAAAATTGACGTAGTTGGGGACAAAGCAAAATTACTAACACTACTGGGAATATGGTTTTTTATGGTGGTTTAGATATAAACACATCAACGAATACAAAAACTTGAGAAAAAGTAGTTGGAACAAACGGGGGATATGGAGATAATCAACCAACTGGGGATTGAGATAGTGTTGATATGAATGCAAATACTCCTATTTATAGTGAATGGAATATTACTCCTTATGATATTTCCACTAATAGCGATGGTATTAGTTTTGATGTAAGAGCAAGTAAATGATTATGAGCGAGTGATATAGATTTTAAGTTATCAAATATTATGTCTGTTTATTCAATATTTAATTTTTGTTCTATGGTTTATGAAACAATGGAATTACTACCAATTAATTATTCAACATTAATTAGGTTTTCTCTTGGAGATGTTCCGCTTTTAGGTGGTTTGTTAAAGTTTGTTATGGGGGGAATAAATCCAACATGATTAACTGGTAGTGTATCTATTCCAAAAAATAAAATTTGTGGTTTAATTCCAACTGAAAGTTTTAAGATGGGAACAATGAATATAGGAACTGATGGAGAAGCAGGAATATCAAATCAATATCTTAAATATGATGTTTTTAGTGGAGATACAAGTGATATTACAAGTGTTGGAAATAAACAAATGATAAGCACTATAAGAGTGAGATTTACTGACAGAGTTAGGATGTCTCACTTAAATTTAAGTGATGATACACTTAATAAACTTAAAGGAATTGATGGAATTGATATTGACGAAGATAACCCACAAACACAAACATGAAACACAATGTATTTAGGACAACAATATGTATTAAAAAAAGTAAGTGAAAATTTATATGAAAAAATTTATTTTATTGATAAAACTGGAAAAATAATAACAATTAAAATAAATTTTGATAGTGTTTTTGTTGAACCTATAAATCAAAAATGAGAAATTGATGGAATATCTTATAATGTAATTTCGTGTAATGAAGCAAGATTAACCGCTTTTGATGATGTTGATATTTCAAAAGCAAGGAGTATTTGAGAAAACAGACATATCACTAATTCAAAATGAAAAGGTAGTGATATGACATTATGAACCAATAAGTTCAAAACTAATTTTATTGATAGATACAATACTATTGGAACACTTATTTATCCACAAGAAATTATCCCACCATCAGCACATGGTTTATATTATGAGCCTTTTTACACCGAAAGTAATTTAACTACACCAATACATAATTTTAAGATAAACCAACAAAATTACGCATATATGACTGCATATAATGGAAAACCTGCTTTACTTGATTTATGATTAAGGGGAGATAAAATTTTAGAAAATACATTTTGTAATGTGTCAAGTCCGCAACAAACTTGAAATAAAGGTATTGGTAATGGTTCATTTAGAACAAATGGTGATAGTCATATATTTTATATGAAGCCGTTTAAGATGGTTAATGGGAAAGATTTAACAAGTTGAGATGATTTGTTTGCTGATGATGGAGATGATTTTGATATTCATTTTAGAGTATCAAGTCCAATTACATATTCAAAAGCAACCAATAGATGAAGACAAGATAATGTAATATTTGCCGAAGATAATGAAGACAATGCAAGTTATATAATTACCAAAGATTACGTTGTTAAAAAAAGTTCTTTCAAAAAGCAAGGGGATACATGATATTTTGAAAGTATAGATGATGATTTTATGAATAATGATTTTGATGTATATTCTCAATTTACAAAATTTGATGATGCATCAAAATATCTAAATCTTTACTATACATATATAAACCCACAAGGTGTGAGACTTGCAGCAACTAATTTCGCACAAAGAAGTTTGGATAATTCCCCAACTGATGGTTGGAAGATGAGTTATAGACATTCCCAAACTAACCGGATATTATTAACACAAAATGATAAAGGACTATTTTTATATTTAAGTTATGTTTTTTCACAAATTATTTCACCTTTGGTAGATTTACAATGATATTGTCAGTTAATTATGGTTCATCATCCAAGTAGTTCTACACAAAGAGAAATAGTGGCTATTCCTGTTAGAAAATTAATAACAATACAAATTACACTTGGAGATAATTTATCAATGAAACTTTCCATGTCTCAAAAAAATTATTATGCATATCACGGAATGAACAAGGGAGTGCTTTGGAGTGTAAATTTTGATTATGAAGAAGCATTTAACGCTGCAAAAGACGGAAATAAAAATGGTTCATATAAAGAAGGAAGATTTTATTATGAAAACGAAATATATACCGAAAACGATGGGAATGCTCCATCAGGAATTACACAAAGTGATATATATTTAATTGATAATTCCTTAAAAAACACATATAATAAAAAACCAAAATAGGAGAAATATATGAACGATATTGAAAAACAACACCAAGAAGAACTTAACAAGCAAGCTGAATTAAAAAAACTTGCCGAAGAAGAAAGTGAAAAGAAAAAGCAAGAAGATATTGCAAAAGTTGATGAAGAAGAAAACAAGGAAGACACTACGCCGTCTTTGCAAAGTGAAATTGAAAAACTCAAAGAACAAAATAAAAAATTAATTGTTGAATTAAATTCTGCACGAATTAAAGAAGCAATGAAAATTGCTAAAATTAATCCCAATAAGGAAGAATGAGTTAGACGATTAAATAGTGATTTAATTAATGACAATGATTTAATTGATATTGCTAAATTAGGGGAACGATTGTCAAGTGATGAATATGAAAGTATAAAAGTTTTTAGTGGCTTAAATGCTAAATCAACAATTAGTAATAATTTTAGTGGTGCTAAAACTTTAACTAATAATAAACCAAGTGTAAGTCAAGGAAAACCAATTGATAATTCAAAGGAAGAATGAGCGAAAGTAATTAGTGGTTTTAAGCAAACTTTCAAACAAAACGAAAACGAAATTAAAAAATAATTTTTATTTTTATAAAAATGTAGTATAAGTGAAATCATTAATAAGGACACATAATCACATTTTCCAAGATATAAGATGTTGTCCTAAATGAAACTTGGAATACAACTACATTAACAAACAAAAATAAAGGAATAAAAATTATGGCTAACAATCCATCTGTGAATATGACATTCACCGCCTTCATCACGGCGTTAAACGAAAACAATGAGTATAATGTTCTAACGGACATAATGAACCATGGCTACCAAGAAGCATTGGTTAATTGAAAAACTCAAACCGCTCCATTCTGTATAACTGGACTAACAGAAATACAAAACGCTGATAACGTTTTAATGGAATGACAAGATTTTAGTGGAATAACAGAATGAGATGATACGCTGGCGTTCTCGTCTCCAACTCTTAACAGAGTATTCGTTAATCTTTCAAAAGATTATTTAGTTGAAACACCACAAATATCTTATAGAGATGAACGTTCAGCACAAGACTGGGCGAAATTCATTAGCGAACAATACCAACGTGGTTATATACGTATGCGTGATTTTTGCTTTTATGTTGCTACCAATGAACTTGTTAAACAAGTTATTGCAAGCGATTTAAGTTGAGTAAATTTCATATCAAACGGAGCAACCCTTAACTTACAAAACCCAGCTAATACATCACAACAAATGTATCAAGTAGCGTATTCATTAGCGTTAAAAACTAATAATATCATTAATAGACGTTCAAAAATCAATAATGGTGTTAATAGAGAAAACATGCGATGAGTATTAGGTGCTAATACATATTTGTCTATGACAAAATCAGTTGCTGGTTTTAGTGGTTCAAATTTAGCGTATGAAAAAACAGAAACAGGTTTAATCCCGTTATTGTTTGGAAATCGTTTATTTGAAGATACACGTTTTGGTAGAAGCGAACCAACTGCCTTTACAACACAAGGTGGTAGGGGAACACAATTTACCTTTGATTTAACAAACTTTGAAGGTGTAATTTGCTACCAAGATAGTTTATACGCTCCTATAAAACATTATAGAGAGGTTCCATACCCAATTAATCGTGGTAATTATGGAATGAATATAGGTTTTAGATTTGAAGCAATTGTATATCCTACAAAACGTGAATTGGTATTGCCAATTTGCAACGAAGCACCAAGTATCACTGATATTAATGCATGAAGAGCAGATTTAGCAGTTCGCCAACCAAACCTTTATGGTAAATTGGTTAGTCCTATAACCCAAGACGAATACGACGCAGCTGTAAAAGCAAACGCCGTTGATGTTGGGACAACAATAAAATAAAACCTTTTTGTAGTTTGTAAATATGTGAGAAAGAAAGTGATGTGAAAGCATCATTTTTTTTTTTTTTAATAAAAATCTTGTATGATTATTTTTAGTATCTAATTCATAATAGCAAAAAGATACCGAATAAACAAAAAAAATGGTTAGTAGCACTCTAAAACTACTAACCGATGGCAAAAAGACTTATATATCATACACGATTATTTTGTTTTTGTCAAATATTTTTTCAAAATGTTTATTTTGCTCGCAACAAGAATAATGCTCTAATACAATATTTTTCTATGAAACATTCTATATCTTACGCAAGATTTTTATAGACACACTTGATAACTTTGTGTGGTAATTTTATATTGTTAGTTGTGCCAACAAGTGAATAATTGATAAGATAGATAACTTATTATTTACTTTCCATGTGTTAATTTGATTAACAATATTTTTGTTTGTTTGTTTTTATAATATGTGTTATATGTGTAATAATCTCATATATATTAAATATTAAATAACTTATTATGTAATTTTGGACTATTTCTATTATTCTTTTATAATTTAACAATATGTGATTTTTAATTGACTTGTTTGTAGATATTTTTGAAAAAGAAATAATAGATTATTTAGCAATAAAGAATGCTTCTAAATTTGCTGTAATATTAAATAAAAGTTTTAAGGCTACACAAAAAGTTAAAAAAACCTATCAATGAGTTAAGAACCCAATTGGTAAAATTAAAATGAAATATAAGAAAAAATTAACTAACAAGATTTTACCTAATGATAGTAAGACGAAGACTATTTTAGATGGTATCAACGAAATTAAAGGTTGGAATAAGGCTACTCCAAATATTTTCAAAAAAATGGATACTTTTAGAGAAAGATTTAGTATTAAGTGAAACGATTTAGTTGATAATGACACTAAAATTAGTTTAGATAGTCAATGGGCTGATTTTATCATTTGGAGAGCGGTTAATAAAAGTTCCCCATGAGGCTGGTTATTGCTTGGTGTAAAACATCCAAGTATGAAAAATCCAAGTGGAGTTTATTTGTTCCCACCTGTCATGTCGTTAAAACAATTTTGAGAAATACGAAAAAATCCAACAGGACAACAATTTTGTGATAGTTTTTACAATTGATGGAGAAACCTACATCCAAGATTTTTTTTGAAAAACGCTACAAAAGAAACCGCACAAAAAATAATTAATCAATCACAAGTTGTTAATTTACTTGATAGAAAAATTTGAGATGATAATAATTTCGCACAAAAAATAAAAAATGAAATTTCTAAAATTCAATCTAACTATTTATTAGGTTATGGAAAATTTGTTAATAATGTATCTTACTTTAATAAAATTACAAAAAAAATGGTTGCGAAAGAACCACAATTTAAGAAATTATTTCAACCTAACGAAAATTACGGGCAAAGATATGCTAAAAGTTTTATTACTAAAACAAGAAAAAGAGTTATTAATCAAAGAATTAACAATTGACAAAAGAGACATCCTTTACTTAAAAAAGTTCCTAAAAAAGTTAAAAAAGGAATTAATAAATGATATAATGATTTTTAATTATGAAACAAGATTTAATTAAAATTAAAGAGCGATTATTAAGTCAATTACTTGACGATAAATTTAACGTAATTAAAGAAATTGATAACTACAATAAAGGTATTGAATTATTTTTATTATTAGACAAATACATTAAAGGTGATATAAGTAAAGATGAAAGAAAAGAGAGTGAATAATTATGCCATGAACTAAACAACAAGCCGAAGCAATTTATATGTCTTACAAAAAGAGACATGAAACTATACCCCCACACGTAATGGAAGAAATTAAACACTACATTAAACATCCAAGCAACAAAGGAGAATAATATGGCGTGAAATCCAACTGATTGAGAAATTAATATACCTGATATTGTATCAATTGATGAATTCAATGCTTTTATTCGTCCGTCTAATAAAACGCCAATGGATTTAAGAAATGAAATGATAACTTTTGCTTTGAGACAAGCAACACAATATCTTAATACTTTTTGCAACAACGAAATCTTTGAAACATTAGATAAATTAGATAAAAATAGTCAAAGAGATAAGACAAGAGTATTACATCTAAAAACAGCGATAATGTATGTTGCTGAATACTTTATCACTACTGCACGTGTATTTGCGTCTCTAAATCAATCTATTAGCGGTTCTACGCCATTTATGATAAGTAGGGATAGTTTTGCATCTATCGTGGAACAAGAACGCCCAGATATCGTTAATGAACTTAATGCTGGTGGTTGGATATCTACTTTTTATGCCAAACCTGTTAATAATTCTTTTTCTTGTGGAAATTATGATGGTGAATTAGTTAATTGGATACAAAAATATCTAAATGATAATTATTTACCAAGATATACAGCTGAAAAACACCCTATGATGAGTGATATTGACTTAAACCATCATAAAATCATTAATGGAGATATTTTAACGCATGATGAAGATTTAAGACAAGTGAATGTTGATATTGGAGAAGGCGTATTAATACCTACTCTTAAAGATTTTATACCACCAAGTCATTGGAAATTAGCTGCTACTAAATATGTTGATAATTTAATTAATCAAATACAAAATATTAGAGTGGCGGATTTTGGGAAAGAAATTCAATTAAAGAATTTAATTAATGATATTAAGTCTTTAACAACTAAACAATATACAAATGCTTATATTGAAGAAGCAATAGCAGAAGCACGAATAAATACTTTTAATTACAAAGGGACTTTGCAAAATGTTAGTGATTTACCAGCTACAAATAATCGTATAGGAGATGTTTATTTTATTAGTGATAATTCATTATTCTACGCATGAGATGGAACAAAGTGAGATTTAATTAGCGGGAATATTAGCGGAATTAGTGATATTGCACAAGGACAAGATATTTTAATTGACAAAACAAATCCACAAAACCCAACCATAAGTGTTGATAGAACTTATCAAAATAATACTTTTGCTAATAAATCAAGTGATTTTGTAAGTCCAATAACCGACATAAATAAAGGTATTACACAAGCAAATATATTAAATGTTGATAGTTTAGTGCAAGAATGAACGACTAATTTAGATATTATAAAATATAGTGATTGTATTTCTTTAAGTCAAGCAGAAACACACTATTTGAAAGTTTATTGTTTGGATGATGGGGATAATAATGCACGATTTAATGATGCGTTTGAATTATCTTTACAAACTAACACAGATGGCACATTCCATCATATAAATCAAGTTGGTGGTATTTTACACGAGCAAAATGGTTATGATAGCAACAATCAATGAGTATCTTATCAACAAGGTGTAGGTTTTAACCAAAATATTTGTGGTTTCCTTGATGGTAGTATGTTTGATGGTTATAATTCACTTATTCAAATTTATAGAAAAAACGCTGCATCAACAGAACAACCGACAATTAGAAAACCTTGAAAAATACAATTATGGAAGAGAGCGACAATTTAATGAAACGAAAATTTAGTGAATTAACAAATTACGAACAACTTTTAGCCGAACAAAGAAATTGGCATGGAGATTATGATAGTTTAATCATGTATTCAAGCATTGAAAATACCAACTTTAAGAATTATGTTGGTTATGTTTTAGGACTTGATAAAAACGGACATTTAACTTTTATTCCTAATGGTAGTGGTGGAGATAATGACTATAACAATTTAATTAATAAACCAAAAATCAATGGAATAGAAATAATTGGAAATAAAGAACCACACAACTACAACATAGCAAGTGTTGATGACATAATTGACATAAATAGACGAATGGACTTAAAAGCAAATCAAGTAGAAACCGATACATCTATTGGGATTGGGGAAAATAATGGTTCATCAACTATTAAAAAAGGTTTAACAATTGAATTGGATAGCAATAATGAGATAATAACAAAAGCGATTATTAGTGGTTCAAACATTCAATTAGTAAATGAAAAACAATTAGATAAAGCAATTAATCAAATAAATCAAAATAAACCCTGACACATTGATTTTATATTAATTACAAGTGGTTCAATAAGTGATTTTGATTTTTTAACTATACCAATTACTACAATCTTGCAATACTCTTCATATTTCAATATTGGCACAACCACTTATTTTAGATACAATAGTATGAAATTTCCTGCTATAATAATATCTTATGATGATACAAATACATATTGACAAGTATTCAAAGGAGTTCCAATAATATAATGAAAAACGTTGTAAAAATTTTATGAAAAGCAGTTAATCTTTTAAGTGTGGTAGTGTTTATGATTATGTTGCTATATTACTTTTTTAGACAACATGATGGAGTTAATGCACGCTCTTTTGATGATGCTTTAATGTTCTTTATGGGAATGAGTGTAAGCACTATTATTACTTTTTCTAAAAACGCCTATACATTTACGAAAAATAGTGAATTAGCAAATCAAATTAAAAATAGTATTAATGAAGCAAAAACAAAAAAACAACTTAAATTAGAAAAATTACAACAAGAAAAAGAAAAATTAGAAAAAGAAATTCAAGCACAACCAGAAGCACCAAAAGAAACTATTTAATTGTTGGTGTTGTTGAATTAGAATATTTTTTTATCATATCTATTAATTGTTGGTGTTTTTCCATATAAGTTTTAATTTTTTCATTTGTTTTTTCTAAACGAGATTTTATTTTTTCAGGCGAGAATTCTATTTTTGCTTTCAATATTCTTTCTTTAATTTTTGGTATAACCATGTTGAATAATACTCATAAGAAAATTAATAATCCTAAACTCCATTGCAATATTTTTGTAATAAAATCAAAATTATGACTTTCTTTTCAATCATCATCAATAAAAGTTAAGACAAGCGTAAATAAAGCATTAATTCCTAATACAACATTGTAAGAAAAAGATATTCAACTCAATATCTTGCTTTTTACCTTTGGTAAATCAATTTCCAATTTCTTTGATGAATTTGTCATAATATGATATAACTTATACTACATTTTAGAGAAAGGAGAATAAAAAGTATGATTTCAAAATTATTCGCGTCAATTGCACCAGCAAATCCAGATAATACAACCCATATTGTTAAACATTTAACAAATTGAGAATTAGCAGGACTTGTTATTGGTGGAATAGTTTTAATTTCCGTATTGGTTTTAATTATTCTACATATCATCAAAAATATTAAATCTTTATTACCATCTGTTGAAATTAGAACAAAAGCAAAATTGGAAAAATTACAAAAAAAGGCTATCAAAATTTCTAAACAAAAAAGTAAGCACGATAAGGAAAGTGCTGAATTTACAAAGAAATTAGCGGAACTTGGTGTGAAACTTGCACCGATAACTCCCAGTATTAGTAAAATCTAATAATTCTTTCAGTCCAACTTTTGACAACAAGAAAAGGTTTGATTATAGGAAACACCATTAATCAAATCTTTTTTTATTTTTTTGTGTAAATTGTATAAAATGTGTTATACTTATCTCGCCATAAAGTAATTATGGCAAGGAGACAATAAATGAAAAACGAATGAAAAACAATAAAAATAAAAGAGAAAACATACGAAAGAATGTGTATCACAAAAGCAGCTATAATTGGACGCTCACACTCATGTCAAGTTGGGTTTGATGATGTAATTAGTTATCTTTATGATAGACTAAAACAATCACGTCCTATCAAAAGGAGCAAATAATCATGTCAGGTTATTTAGGATTTAAGAAAAGAATAGAACAAATAAAAGGAATAGGAATTAATTACGAACTTGACTTAATGATTTTGAAAACTTTTTTACTTGACTATCAAAAATCATACAATTATCATGTATTTGCTAAAAAATGGTTAAAAGAGCAATATAAGAGAAACTATAATGAAATAGACATAAAACTACCACCTATCAATAAAAGTGTCTTAAATAGGGGTTTAACGAGTTCTAATAAAGAACAATTGACTAATTGCTTGTTAGAATGTAAGAATACGACAAGTTGGGGAGCATTTTTGGAAAGAATTATCAAAATTGGTATCTATACTGGTTTTAGATTGGGGGAATTGTGTTCTATTGATTGAAATAATCCACGAATTATTGACAATAATGGGGAAATGAGCGAAATACTATATATTGTTGAAAAAACACATAAAGAAAATACAAAACCCATTTTGAATGACGACATAGAATTCTTAAAAAGTTCTTTAATAATGTCTAAATCGTTTGAAACTAAATACAAATATATTCAAAATCTATTCACAAAGTTTAGAAATATGTATGATATCAAATTTAGTTTTCATTTTCACACATTAAGACATACTAATGCGAATGACGCTCTTGACAATGATATTACAGCCGAACAAATAGCACATTATCAAGGTTCTACACCACAAACTATTATGAGAAATTATTATGATAGTGCTAATTCTAAATTTAAGATAGCACAAACAATTTTGAATGTGAATGAAAATAATGGATTATCTATATTCACAAATTTTAATAGAAAGGAATTAAATTAATATGATAAAAATTTTGAATGAAAATATTTACGCAAAATTATCAACAAAAGAATTAAAACAAACTATTGAAGAACTTAAAATAAAACTTGAATTCGCATTACTTGTTTGACAAGAAAGATTAAACAATGGAAAAAGCAGACAAGATTATAAGAAAGGAATAAATTATGAAAAAAAATAAAACAAAAGAACAATTTTATGGTGCAAAAACTTTTATAGAATGATTGGATAATAATTGACTTGGTATCCATCCAGACGGCTATGAAGACACAGCGAGAGAATATGAAATGTGCGAATATATCAAAAAGAAATATAAAGCATTTCACAAAGAGTTTTTTAAGAATTATGATTGTCTAAAAGTTGATAGTGAATATTGAGAAAAAGGTGGGGAAGATATAACCGAGTTGATGGAAAAAATTAAAGAAGATATTATTAAAAAATTGGAGTTATAAAATGAATTGTTATAAATGTAAGTTTTGTATGTGTATGAGAAATATTAACGATAATGGATTTACCAATGCATGTTATTTTTGAAATCAATTTTATGGACTTGATATTTTACCAATTGATTGAAACCCACGACATATTTGTCAAAACTATAAGGAAGAATAATGAAACGAGATAATCTTTATGAAATTGGTATTGACAGCCACTACGAACAACGACTTAAAATATTACCTATTGAACTCAACAAAACACTTGATGAAAAAATAAAAAAATCATTAAGTGTGATAAAAGAATATGTTGATTTTTATAAGAAAGACAAATACCAAATTGCTTATAGTGGGGGGAAAGATAGTCAAGTTATGTTATTGTTATGTATGAAAGTAATACCAATTGATAAAATTGAATTGTGAAAAGATAATGATATATTTGAATACTTAAAAAAGAATTGATATATACCTGATATTTATAACTATGTAAAAAGAACTGGATGTATCACATGTCCTTTTGGTTGAAAAGAAAAAAGAACTTATATAAAAACTAAATTACCACAACTATATGACAAAATTATGAATAGTCCGTTAGGAAAAATGTATAGAGATTTAGGGATAGAGAAATAATATGTTAGTAGTTTGAGCGTTATTTGATGATGGGAATATGAGTGTGTATAAAGCACTTAAAGATAATCCCAATTACAAAGTTATTAGTGTTGGTATTCAAAAAAAAGACGATGTTTTCTATTGCGATTTAACCGACATTGATGTTATTAAGAAATTAAAACTATTGCCTAAACCTGATATTATTGTGGCAAGTCCAATGTGCGAAAGTTGGAGTATGGGGAGCAATATGCGGGGGGGGAATGCTTGTTGAAGAGATAGTCGTATTTCTAATTTGTTTGAAACCAATGAATATCTTGGTATTCGTAAAAAGAGTGATTATGAATATGATGGCTGTCAATTTAAGTTTATCAAATCTTTACATAAAAGAGTAATTGGAGAATTGTGTGTTGTTCATCTTTTAGAAATCATTGATTATTTCCAACCTAAATTTTGATACATTGAAAACCCACAATTTAGTAGAATGTGATTTTACATTGATGAAATTTGTTGTTGAATGAATAGACATGTAAAGAACATAACACACTACAACGCTTATGATAACGAAATTGAAAAATATAGTCATAAACCTACTTGTTTCTTATCAAACATTTATCTAAACTTAAAACGAACAAATAAACAAGCAGATATTGTATTCAATAAGGTAAAAACAAAAGAAACTCAAAAGTGTGTTTTTGATTATGATGAACGCTCCAAAATACCACAAGAATTAATAATTGATATTTTTTCTCAATTTTATGCTAAAATAAACGAACAAATACAAAAATAGGACAAAAAGATGACTAAATTTAATGAAATAATTGAAAAATTACAAGAATTAGTGTTGAAAGAACTTAATACCGACAAACCTACACTTGACAAATGAAATAATAGTGCTGCTATGCTTAATTACTTGGCACAACATAGGGGATTACTACTACAAGAAATAGAATTGCAAAGTAAAATACAACAAATCTCACAAACGATTGCAATTGAAAAACATAAAGTTGGTATCAAACAAGAAAACAAACAAGCCTAATTCTTAATAATGTTTATAAACCAAAAACCACTTGACATAGAAATTAATTGCAATCCACATGGCTTGTTGTTTGCAAAAATCTTTAATTCTAATGGTTATTTTTCTATACTCCTTGATAAGAACCGCACAATTGGTTTTGCTGAACTATCTAAAAAAATTAATGGGGGGGATATTAAATTACCATATAAATGCAAAGCAAATATAACCCTTGCAATTCTTACGAGATACTTGCCACAATATAAGACAACGAAGCAATATAATAATTGCCTTTGCATTCAAATATTAGATAATTAAAATTATTTTTATTTTTTTGTGTAAATTGTGTAAAATGTGTTATACTATACCAACCGAAGCAAAATGAGACAAGCAGAAAGAACACAAAAAATATGAAAATAAAAGAACTAATAAATTTATTTGGTGAAGATTCACAAGTGAATGATTTAAATATCACTCAAGCAACACCAAGTGAAAAATTTCCAAACAAATATCAAATTAAATTTGTTGTCGACAAGGAAGATTACAAAACTCATCAAAAATATTGTCAACCAACAAAGAAAGAGAATGAATAATGACGCCACAAGAGATTCTAAAGAACACAAAAAATATGAAAACAAAAAAAAGACACGAAATAACAACAATCCAAGAGTTTTATAATAAATGAGTGAAAGCGAATCCAGTCGATACTGTAATTATGAATTACAATAACGAAAATATAAAAATTGACTTTTTAAGAGTGATAGAAAAAAGCAATATATATCAAAAATTAGATAGACACGAGGCAAAAATGACAGAATGTGAATATTTTATCGAGGCAAGTGAAACCGAACCAATGTTCTACCTAAAAAAAATAAAAATAAAGGAGTAAATTATTAATATGTCATTTCAAAAACAAATAAACAAAGAAATCAGCTATATGAGAAGAGCGAAAAAGACAATGAAGTTACCACGAGCAAAAATATTTTCAATGAAAGAAATTAATAAATTTTGAAACGAATATAAACAAGGATGAATTATGAAAGAATTCGTTAAAATAGGTGAAGACAAATATATTAAATATTTTTATGATAGAAATTCAAACTCAATGAAATTAATTTTAGAAGAACCAGAAGAACAAGAAGGAGTAAACAATGGATAAGCAAAAACCAAAGACAATTTGTCTTAAATACAAAACACTTGCTGATTTATCAAATCTCAAGTATTCTAAAGATTTGAAAACTCTTGATGGAGTTATTCAGATGCTATTAACATTTTATAGGAGACATAAAAGATAATGAAAAAGTGAGTCGTATGAGCTTTATTTGATGATGGCGAATATTCTAATTCCATTAAAAGCAAATTATCAAATTAAAGCAAAAAAAAAAATGAATATGAGAAAAGGACAAAAATACAACCAAATAAATGTAGAACCTAATTATGATATTCGTAGTAAGATACCAACGAAATTAATTCAAGATATTTTTGATTATTTCGTTGCTCTTTGGTGCGAAACCCACAACCAAAAAGGACAACCAATATTATAATGAACTGCTATAAATGTAAATATTGTTTTTGTCTTAAAGATATCAACACAAATTTATTCACCAATGCTTGTTATTATTATCACCAAGTCCACGGACTTGACATTCTTCCTATAGATTGAAATCCAAGATTTATTTGTAAAAATTTTATCGAAGATAAATAAATTAGTGTATAAGTGGTATTTGAAAGGGGGAAACAAATATGATGACTAAATTAGCAGATTCTATAGCTCCAGCAAACCCAGATAGTCCTATTCACATCGTGAACAAGTTAACTGGTTGGGAAATAGCTCTCGTTGTGATTGGTTCAATCGTATTAGTCACTTTAATGGTTTTAATGGTTTTAAATATCGTTAAACAAATAAGGGGATTAAAACTTTCACCATCTCAAAAACTTGAGAAACATAATTCTAAAATCCAAAAAGCACAAAGTAAGATTTCTTTAAAACAAGCAAAATTCGATAAGAAAATAGCTGAATTAATGAAAGCTAAAAGTGCTGTTACACCCAGCAAATAAAACATTTGTTGAATTAATTGAATTAAATCCAATTAATTTTCCATATAAAACAAAAAGTTTTAAAAAATAGGTAAAAACCTATTTTTTTTTATATAAGTAAATTATTAATTATGAAAAATCTTGTAAAAATTTTATGGAAAGGAGTTAATCTTTTAAGTGTAGTAGTGTTTGTGATTATGTTGTTATATTACTTTTTTAGACAACACGATGGAGTTAATGCACGTTCTTTTGATGATGCTTTAATGTTCTTTATGGGAATGAGTGTAAGCACTATTATTACTTTTTCTAAAAATGCTTATACATTTACAAAAAATAGTGAATTAGCAAATCAAATTAAAAATAGTATTAACGAAAGAAAATCTCGACAACAAATTAAACTTGAAAAACTTCAACAAGAAAAGGAAGAGTTGAAAAAGGTAGCTGACAATGGAAACAACACCAATAGCGAAACTACAGCCTAAAATTGATTTAGATAAAATTGACATCCGACCAATACCACGGAGCAAATTAGCGACTTGAATTTATTATTTGTATAACACTTTTCTATTCATTAATGCTTTTATGACTCTTGTCTTGACATTTATTGATGATGATTGGAAAGAATCTCACAATTTCGATTACATCACCAAGATTCTACAATGGACTTTAGGAGCTTTAATTTTTGTTTGAGTAATGCTTTATAAGGTAATTCCACACATTAAAGACAAACATTTAAAATTAAAAATTGAAAAACAACCAATAAAAATTAAAAACAAAATTATTGAACTTGAAAATAAAAAACAAAAATTATTAGAAAAAATTAAAAACCTTCAAAAATAATTTATGGAAAAGAAAGTTAGAAAATATATTTCAGATAAATGTTATTGTTGTAATTGTAGCTCGTATTGTAAAGGACATTGTTTATTAAGAAATAAAAAAACATCTAAACATTTTATATGTATGGAATATATTAATTATTAATATTATTAAAATATTTTTTTTATTTTTAATAAATTAGTGTATAAGTGCTTTTATAAGGAGAAAAAAATTAATGACTTTACAACAAGTTATCGACACACTAAACAAAGCTGAATGGAAACAAGAACAAGTTCAATGTATTAATTTATATGCTGGTGGACCAGAAGACATCGAAATCATCTACCAAGCACCAAAAGAATCTTTACAAGTGAACGAAACTCTCGAATCTAAAAGTGAAGTTAAAGAAGAACCGAAAACCGAATCTAAAGAAGTTAACTCCGAAGAATCATCAAACAAAGGGGAAAATAAATAACAATGAATCTTAAAGAAACACGAGTTACCATCGGAACTCCAGAAACAAAAACCGAAATTATACAAACTAACGAAGCACTTGGAACTAAACACGATGCGAAAGCTATTCCAGATGCTAAAGTTTTAGTTCAATCGTTCGCAGAAACACACAAACCATCTAAATATGCTGAAGCGATTAACCAAATAACTGGTGGAATTAAAACTTTAGTTAGAACTGGGGCTGGAGTTGACACAATCGCTCCTACCAAATTGGTATTAATGGATGACTACAATATGAACGACCAAGGTGGTGGTAACCGTTCGCTTGAACCAAACTATTTCCAAAGAGCAATCAATATTTCGAATGTTGATACTAACTATTTGAAACCAACTAATGAAAATGCTTCTAAAGGTTATAAACAAATTACTGCTACACAACAAGATATTTTATGGGTTCAAAACTTTATAGCTGGTAATCCAACAACTTACGATGATTTAGCTGCAAGATTCGAAGCGACTATAATTCGTTATGAATATTTATTAAACCATTCTGAAATTAAAAGAATATTTGATGTTACTTTACAAAAACAAGTATTTGACTTATATGATTCAACTACTCAAACAGCTAAAATGGAATATCCAGATTCAAATAACATAGTTTACAATAAAGGAACTGGTTCTGACAACATAACCGAAGCTATTGCTAATGTTCAATACATTATGGAAACAACTTTAAGTGATTCATCTACTTATATGATTGGTTCAGATGGAACATCTGGAAGAGCTTTAGTTGATGGTTCAATGGCTAACTGTAATGAAGAAGATTGAAATCTTTATGTTAATCCATACGATAAAAAATATTGGACTTCATTATTAAGAAATTGAAGTATTCGTGAAGACAATGTTTCTAAAGAAGAAAAAAATAGATTGATTGGTTTTGTTAACCGTTTGAAAACTCTTCCAATTCAATTATCTAACCCAGAAAGAAATGTTATTAAAGCAAATTTTGCTGGACAAACAATTTTCTTCCAATTAAGATTAAAGAATGCTTCAGTTGATAAATCTGACCCATCTATGAACGAATATGAATTCATCGAATTATCTTCAGTTACTCCAATTACTCAACAAGCTACTCCAGTAGCTTCAGATGTAGCTTTCGGAATCTTGGGAAAATACGGAGCAAACTTAACAGCGACTATTGGTGGAAACCAAGTTCAAGGGACTTTCGAATATATTCCAAGTTACTATGACACAAACTTCATTCCAAGAAATACCGTTTATGGTATTTACAAAAACGAAAACCACGATGGAATATTCACAATGTATAATTTAGATATAACTAATGTTCAAGAATGGGTTAAATCTCTTTCTAAAGACAAATACTTCAATTTAGGATTAAATGTTGTTAGTGCTAATACTACAAGAGTATTCATCTACCAAGACCAAGGGTTCTCAAAAACAGCTTCAGTTCAAACTAACTAATCATCAAGAAATGGATACACTATGTCAAAATATATCCATTACTATGATAAGAAGAACCAATTAATCAACGGACTTTTTAAACTACCAATCCCACCAAGTCCAACGGAATATTTCAATAATTTCGTTATTCAAAACGATTGGTATGTTTACAAAAACAATTTATATGGTAATATCAAAATAAAAGATTCTTCTCAAGCAAAAACATATATTTATCTTGTCGACAACACCAATGGAGTTGTTACGAACAAATATGAATTTGTTTACAATCCAAATTTAAGTTTATTCTATTTCGATTACGAACAAAAAGTTTTAGCAGTGAATCAATATTTTGTTATTTCAACCGAAAATCGAGAAGTTGGTGATACCATTGATGTTAATCAAGTTGTTTTTTATAAAGTTCTTTATTGAGACAAAAACGAAACACCAACTCTCGCTCCAATTGTATATGGTGAACCAATAATAGCTGGTGAAGTTGGACAAGAGATTGAATTAGACTTATCACCATACACTAACAAAACACTTTATCTTGGACAACTTGTCTATATTCCGTGAGATTTAACACCATCTCACAAAATATTTCAAGGTATTATTTCTTATGTTGATAACTCAAATAAAAAATGTAAGGTTATAATTTTACAAAACACAACTAACAACTAACAATGGCAACACTAACAAAACGAAAACAAGAAGCAGTTAAAGAACTAATCGAGCAAAACAATGCGAAATTAAAAAACTTTTGGAATGACCAATATTGGACGAATAAACAAATACAAAGATATTTCCAATTAAAAGCAAGCGAAATTCAACAACAAATACTTGGTGATGCTTCAGATTCTCAACACGAAGATTTAGACATCGAAAAAATATGAGACATTATCTATCCAGCTAACCGTGGATTTATGTGACAATGATGAACTCGAATATGTAACCAAACTTGAAGATTGGTTAATTCTTTAGGAATTAAAGTTATTTCTTCTAAATCAAAAGAACAAGAAAACGAAGACAAAGAACTAAAACCTAACGAAATGGATTTTAGACAAACTATCGAAGATGTCAAGAATGAAGAAACTATCGAAACTTGAATTGAATTGGGAAAAAAATATGGAAAAAGTGTTTTGGCAAGAGATAGCAAAGGAAAATTAGTTACTGGAAATGTAATAAGTGAAAAAAATGGATTCTATATTATTCGCTACGGTGAAGAATCATCAATGCCGTTTTCTATTGTTAATTCCGAAAATAAATCCTTAACTTTTAATTGGGACAAAGATATACAAAAAACGGAAATAAGAATTGATGATTGTATTGTGTTTATGGGAAGAAAAAATGGAATATCAGATATTGCTTGATGTTCACCAATGCTTCCACTTAAGATTTATTTCAGATATATTCTTGAATGTAATGCTACACATACAATTTCAAAAGCTATTCAAAAAGTTAAAGATTGAGAAGAAAGTGATAAAGAAATTAGAAGATTCCGTGACCCATCTAAAGCTGTCTTAAGACAAAAAACCGACCCACAAACAAAAGAAATTATCAACCCAATAGAATTAAAAGGACTTGGTGAAGGAACATCTAAACAATTAATGGATATGATTCAATTCATCAAGTGATTTGATGAAGACTATGACAATTTCGTTGGTTGACCATCTGCTGGAGCAAAAAGACAATCGTTAGCTGGTGAATTCGCTTCTGGTTCTACTCAATGAGTTTATGAATACAATAATTTCTATAAAAGAGTAAAAAGAGCTTTATTAGAAGTTCGTGAAAAATTTAATATCGAATGTGAAATGGAACACGAAATTCAACCTATTAACACAATCGCTGATTTAAACAATGGTGGTGAAAAGAATAAAACTCAAATAGGTAAAAGAAACAATTCTAATGCTGAAAAGCAAGAAGCTAAAACTCAACAAATAAACGAGAAAGGGGAACAATAATGGCTATTCTTTTAAGTGATATTTGGAACACATCTTTAATCCAATCGGAAATTCAAACTCAATATAATGTCATTATGTTAGCTACATCAACCGATTCACCAGAATATGTTTCTATCGATGAAGCAAGAGCAATGGAATTGTGAATTCGTAAGTATTGTCACAACATCTTGTCAAGTCCTACAAAGTTCGATGACAATGCTCCACAAATGACTTTAGAAAACCGAATCGCTGAAGTAATTACTCACAATATCATTCTTCTTGTCAACGAATGAAGAAACTTAATTAAGTTAGCAGATTTAGACCAAGGCAGAGCTAAAACAGATACATCTACAAACCCATTCAGAAGTGACTCAACTGGTAAAACACTTAAAGGACTCCGTGTTGAGAATTACGATTATTTTCAAATAATGGAAAGACAAGGGAAACAAATGGCACAAGCTCACGGAGTTCTTAAAGATATTTACAAAGAATTAGAATTGATGGTGTATGTATATAACTAATTATGAAGATTTATTGAACAAACCAAACAACATATTATCGCAACCCAACGATTAATGATTTCATTTCTTGTCGTGTTGATGTTCGAATTGATTCTATTGAAACATATACCACTTGACAAGAATGACAAGAAACAAACGGAACTCTTAATTTTAGAGTTGGAACCGAAATTGCTCATTTAGATTTATCAAGTGATATTCCACCAGCACAACTTAAAGTAATTTCTAACGATGGTAATGTTCATTATTTTTATAAATCAAAATTTGTTAAATGATTTAATGAAGATGATTCAAATAAGAGTTGGTTTCGATATGAATATGTTTTGAATAAGTGAGATTCTAAACATCTTCCGTTATTTAATAAAATGATTCAATCAAGAACACAAATTAAGTTTGTTCAAAAACAAGCTGATGAAGTTATTTTTCACTACAATTTAGATTTTCTTGATGAAACAAGAGATTTAATTGTCACCGATGATAGTGATGAATCGATAAAGGAAGCTATCTCGTATGTATTTAATTTTAATCCAGATTACATTAATAAATATTATTCACTTCAAATTAATCGAGAGAACCAAACTATTTCCATTATTCCTTTAGAAAAAGATGATGGAACATATTATTTTACAAATGGAAACCCACTAATAGCTGGGCAATTTATAACACCTTGACATTATGTTATTGGAAATGTTAATGATAATGTTATTCAAACGAATCCAATTTTTTATTGTATTAACATTCACATACAAAAACATTTAGGGGATACCAAGCGAAGATTCGATGACCCAGTAAGATATTTAATTGGTGGTAAGACAGCTGAAGATTTATATCAAATGAATGGTATATCTTCCGATACTACTATCACCTTTTATCATTTTTCAAATCATTCTATGACTAAACAATTTACTTGTAAACAATTAGATTCTATGTTTAGAACTTTTCTTGGTAATTACGAACATATTGCTTGCAAAAGTGGAACACTTAAAATGTGGAGTGGTGACCACAAAACAATAACATCTTTAGGTGACCAAACAATTCTTAAAATCCCTTTAAATAACGATTATTTAAAATTAATGAACAAGATTCGAGATATTATTTATCCACCTTATGATGAAGGTGGAGCTCCATTAGGACCAACCCCACAGCCTTGATTAGTTCAAATAGACCCAATTTCTACTCAAAACAAATATTCAGATGCCGTTCTCGATGATACTCCTATTGGTTTGCTTTTTATTCTTGGAAGACAAACAATAAACCAAAAACGAGCAAAGTTAGGAATGAAACAATTAACTGATGAAGATATTTTCCAATTCGCAAATATTGGTTATGAAGATGATGGTTGGCACGATGATGGGAGTGTTGTTTTTCTTCGAACGGACATTAATCACGATATAACTTTACAAATTTCTTCATTAGATGATAAATATTCTTTAGAATCAGATGCTAAAAGAATTATAAAAAATAAAATTAATCAACAAGATGATTTTGATATTAATGCTATTCTTTTAAACCCAGCCTATCAATATGAAGGTATTTTTTACGATAACGATTCCTTCTTGTTAATTGATTTTTCTAAAATCTCATATAACATTCAAGCAAATGAAATTGATAACGGTGGATTAACTTTATATTGTCATTTATGTTGAATACACTCATTAATTTATTTCTATGATTTTGGTGATTTAAATAATGATTTAGACAAAGAATGAAACAACAACAAAACTAACTTAAGATTCGAAAATAAGAAAACAGTTGGTATTATGGGGGACAATGCTAACAATATGATGAATGGTTCAGCTTTAGCTTCTTATACCAATTACAAGACAAATGTAAACACTTGACAAAATCGAGAACAACATTTTGCTATTTCAGAAGCAATGAAATCAATGGGATTAATTGGTGATATCGTTGGAATGTTTAATCCACTAAATTGATTTTCTAAAAAAGGTAAAGCTTTAAGTAGTGGTGAAAGAGCTGGCAATGCTTTTGGTGGTGCTGAAGATATTGCTGGTGATGTAGCTGGTATGGCGACATCTGCTTTAGATTTCCAATATCAAAACAATCAGCAAAAATTAAAATACAACAATCAAATTCAAAATGTTCGTAGTCAAACCAATATCGAAGTTTCAATTCCATACATATCAGCTTTCGGCTCACAAAAAGAAAATGAATTATTCAAACGATATAAATTTACATTAAAGAAATGAGATAAAATAAAACTTTTAACGGAAGTTAGAGCGAACGGTTATGTGTATGATTCATTAGGGACTTTTGATATGTATGATAATAGACAAACCCATAACTTTGTTCGAATTTCATCAGATTGGAATATGAATGTAATTCGGAATGAATTAATTTCTAATCAACTTTATCAAGATGAAATGAATGTTAACGAATTCCTTGATTGATTAGTTTCTGGAATTCGAATTTGGAAAAAAGAAATTACGGACATCACAACTACAAGTAATTTAGAAAATATTCTAATTCCACCAGCTACACAAAAAAGAAATATTAACACCATCTTGAATTTCACAAACTTTTTAGGATACCACTTTAATGATGATAGATTAGAAGACCAAAACGAATGAAAAAACGATATTCAAAAAATCGCTGATGAAATCTCACGTGGAAAAATATGACCAATAGATTTTTGAGAAAATGTTCATTTTGATTTATCAAATGTGTATAATGGAATAGTCAAAGTTATCGCAAATCTTGATAGCGAAAAATATTTTGGCACAAAAACATTCACATTTATGATAGTAAATATAAACACAATAGACCAATTAGCTTATCAAAAATATGTAGGTGGAGCTTCTTCACTCAATAATTTAATACCAACCCAATATCGCACAACTGAATATAAAGCTTTCATTGAGTTAGCTCTTCCACTAACAGATGAAGGTTATGAAAATTGTGCTGTTCAAACAGTTGTTTTAAGTTCACTTGAAGCAGATGAAAACGGTTATTTATATGGTGGTGGAAATCAAGCAGTTATATACACCAACCACAATAATCACGTTACTTGAGTTTATATTCAAACATCGAGCACCAATTGAGAATTCCAAAAATGGAAATATGAAGATAGCAATATTAATTTTAGGGCTGAAACCTCAGAATGAACAAGAATAAGTGGCGATGTAACAATAACAAGAGTTTCGATTTATAAAAATGCTTCAGAAACAATTTAAATTTGTTCGACCAAAAATAAACCATTACAAATATATTGATATTTGAAAAGATATTTTACAACTTAATCCTTGATGTCGAAATCTCATTCTAATTACTGGAAGGGGGACTGGTAAATCTCGTTCAGCACGATACCCAATGAAAACTTTAATCACCAAAACAAGCAATGATGAATTAAACGATGTTCGGAATGATTTAATTAATTGATTTGCTGATTTAATTAAATCTAATAATCTTATTAGATGTTCGTGAATTAGAGACACCGATTTCGCAATTAAAACATCAGTTGTTGCTCAATTTGAAGCTCTTTTTAAATGTCCAGATGGTGTCGATGAAAAGAAATGAAAATGAAAAGTGAATCAAAGGGGAGTATACTATCACGGTGACCCAATACCAAGAATTGGGTTCGTTGCTTTATCTACTCCGTGGAACTATCTTGATTGTAATTGACAAACTCGATACAATGTTTATGATGAAATCATCGGTTATGAAACTGGAGCAGATGGAAACGAGAAACGAGTTGTCATTAAAGATTTCGAAAATACTTTTTCAGATGTTTATCAAGGACTTACACGACCATATTTTAGAAACAATAATCAAGAAGATATACCATATTTGATTTGTCTTGGTAATCCACGAAAAGCAACCACGGACTTATATTCTCTATTCGAATGAGACCCAAATTGAGACAAAGCTAATAGAATTGATATTATCGAATGTAATAAGAGATTTAGGTTTATTGGTATGTGATTAAGCAAGTTTCACATTAAAGAAATGAAACTAAATTTAGGACACATCCACGACATTGGAAATAACTATCCTAAACTTAAAGAAATATACAAGCGAATAATTTATTTTTATAAGGTAAAGAAGATATTCAATCCCAAATGGGGTATTAGTTTTAATGGAACTGACTATGCTATTGACTTCGTTGAATGGAATAATATCGAATTTGCTTATATTCGTGAACTTAAGAAAGATGATGGATTCTTGGAATACGATATAACCTACTATTGTTACGATTGGCTTGATAAGAAACCACACAACATCTTCTCTGAAGAGATATTCCAACAATTCAAAAGCTATCACAAACGGAGTGCTATCATATACTCATCAGAGTATGCTCAAGCACAGCTCGAAACACTATGGGTTAGAATCATTGGAAAGACACCAATTTGATAGCAAACTATTCGTTATTTTGTGTGTAATGTTTTATTTTATAAAACCTTAATATAATTTTTAAAATATATGTATTAAAAATTACTATAATTAACGGTAAAGAATACTATATTTATATATGTATTCTTTCTATTTTTTTAAAATAGAGTTAATTATTATTGTTTTGTCTTTCTTGTTGTTAATTATAGTCACTTTCGCAAAATTAAGCGAATAAACACGATTAGAGCGATATTTTTAATAAGTTAATATAATTTATCAAATTATAAAAAAAAGTGTGTTAAAATCGCTTAAAACGATTAGTGTGCGAATGTATGGGGTTATTAATGGTGTTTATCTTTAATATGGGGTAAAATTAATAGGTTTAATAGTATTTTTATATAAACATAATAAATATAGGGTATAAGTTGTCAAAAATCAATAAAAGAATAAGAATACTATGTTTATTATTAAAATTATTAATAACTATTATATAATATACTTTAATATATACTAATTCAATGTGTCCGTAATTGAATTAGTATATATTGCTTTATACCCATTATCACATCATAAAAGCAATCGTTAGTCCGTTATTAATCGCTACCATTTTTAAATAAGTCCAAATGTTAATGTGTATTTCTTGATGTTTAATTGAATCACAAGTTGTCAATGTTCAGTGGATTTCATCATAGTCGATTTATCTAAACCATTTTAGAGTCAATCATCTGGAGCTATTCCACAAGCACCAGCAAGGGTGTTATACACGAAATATTTATTTTTTGAAAAAAAAAAAAAAAAAATAATTTTATAATTTTGTGTTTTTGTGTTATACTATAC